>ERZ778497.1-NODE-1-length-284973-cov-91.741775_pt1 | contig 284973 bp, 236 predicted proteins | sample MGYA00509938_ERZ778497 | MGnify/ENA primary metagenome ERZ778497 (study PRJEB29527, sample SAMN07138969) | mouse gut metagenome | material: feces | host: mouse | place: China:Nanjing | collected 2016-01-25 ... | reverse complement strand
GGCTACCTTAACCCACCGTCTAAAGCCAGTGGGATTGCGGTAGCCTTATTTTCAAGTTTTGTTATGCTGCAATAACAGTTTTATATATTTTTTACTTGGCTACGATACATTTTGTTACGGACTTAGCAGTAAGAAACTGTTCAAAAATTACTTGACAATTTCAGACTATTGTGATAGTCTGTTTTGAAAGAGCAGACTATTACAATAGTCTGTTTTCAAAGATACGTCTTACAGCACTATGGCCATGCTGCCTGCAATTATGCAGAGATGAAAAGATGCTATTGTTAGGAGGTATATCATGAAATTATTTGATTCTGAACTGAAAGTTATGGAGGTTCTGTGGGAACAAGGACAGAAATCTGCGCGAGAAATTGTAGATGTGCTATCCGACCGTATTGGCTGGAACAAAAACACAACCTACACTGTCATTAAAAAATGCATTGAAAAAGGTGCTATTGCGCGCGAAGAACCTGGTTTTCTCTGCAAAGCGCTTGTGACGCGTGACGAAGTGGCACAGAGCGAGACGGAACAACTTATTGATAAAATGTATGGTGGTTCCAGTGAACTTTTCTTCTCCTCATTTCTAAAAACTCGGGGAATATCGGAGGAAGAAGCTATCAGGCTGGCAAAAATGATTAAGGAGGCGGATTGATATGATCAATTTAACAATGAATATGCCCTTTTCTCTAATGGGATTTTATGGAAGTATTATGATTGTCACAGTTCTTGTGCTGCGCGGACTGTTAAAAAACAGGCTTCCAAAATTTGTATTCCCCTTATTTTGGGGTGTTATCCTGTTACGGCTGCTCATACCATTTTCTCTAAGTAGCCCACTAAGTATGAAAGTACCAGATTTTTTTAGAAATCCATTTTATGAGGCAGCTTCTATGATAAATCTTATAGAAGATCTTCCTATGACTGCTGAAATGAATGTTGCAACCGCCCAAAATCAACCAAAGACAATTGTACCAGAAACAACTGTATTAGAAACAACTGTATTAGAAACAACTGCATTAGAAACAACTGCATCAGAAACCATTGTGTCAGAAGAAATTATATCAGAAATTCCTCTTAAAGCCGAAGCAACCGCTACAGCAACAGAGGGTACTGCACTCAATATTTCCTATACAAGCTTTGATAATACTCTATTTTATCATCTTCTTATTTTTATATATTTGGGCGGTTTGTTTGTTACTATTAGTGTACTGCTCATTCAAAAATATCAATATACAAAGCGATTAAAAAATGCACTTTTAATCGAACATAACGAGACAATCAACACACTGCTTCGCGAAATAAATATGGGTCAGATTTTAGTATTTACCAATGATGAAATTGCCTCTCCTCTAGTGTGTGGCTTATTTGCACCAAAAATCTATCTGCCAACACGTATGGATTTTAGCAATACAGAGCTTTTACGCCATATTCTATGCCATGAAACAATGCATATCCGCAGAAAAGACAACTGGATTAAAGCAGTGATGCTTGTGACACTCTGCCTACACTGGTTTAATCCACTGGTCTGGATTATGTCCAAATATCTAGCTTCAGACCTAGAGCTTGCCTGCGATGAAGCTGTGCTTCGCCATTATGACAAAGAGGATGAAATCCGAAAAAATTATGCGCTCAGCCTACTTACAATGGCCATCACAGGAAACCGCCCAACTCTACTCTACAGTGCCTTTTCCAAAACGGAGGTCGAAAGACGCATCCAAAGTGTTTTGCAATATCGCAAGACTTCCTCCTTGTTGCTTTTAGTTTCGATTTGTTTCGTGCTGAGTGGTTCTGTCGTTTTTGCTACCGGCGGACAAGCTCCCTTCTCTTCTTACCTGACTTCCTTCTGCGCATCTGATAGCTGTCGCTGGGGCGTACAAGCAAGCCTGACAAGGGGAGCATTTCTAGGCAAAAATGCAGAAAGCAAAGCGGAAGAACTTATCTTTGAAATTATGCGTACAGATACCACGAACGATCCTGATATTTTAGAAGAACAGATTTTAACTGCTCTTTCTGAGCAATTCCATGTGGAACGAAACGCATTTGCACTGAGTTTCTCCCTGTGTTTTGACCGCGAGGAACTTTTCAAAGAATATGCGCAATGGGGCTTAGTGCGAGAAGACGAAAAGAACGATACACTGCTGTATAAAGGCGAAACCATTCGCACTTACTCTGACAAAATGATTGGACGCTATATATCCCAGCAGAATGGTGCTGTGGACATCACAGTCGAACGCAGTCGCCTCGGTGAGATCACCGCCGTCAATGTGTTCCGCAAAGGGGACACGGTGTATGACCGCCGTACCAGAGAACTACAGCAATCCAAATTTACTCGCTAAAAAAGACATATACCAACGCGCTCATATTGCAAAAAGCAATTTCTATAAAGTGAAAAAGCATTCCGCAAGATGAATCAGATGTCCAATATCTTTCGCTCCGGCAGTCTCATACGCTGAGTGCATGGCAAGCTGCGGCAGTCCAATATCCGCAGCTTCCATAGATACCTGCGCCATCGCAAGATTCCCAAGCGTTCTACCACCCGAAATATCCGAATGATTCGCATAGATTTGAAGTGGAATATTATTTTTTCTGCAAAGGTGCTTTACATACGCCGCAGAACAGGCATCTGTCGCATATTGCTGCCCACCATGATATTTCAAAACCACACCTTTATTTAGATAAGGTCGATTGGTTGGGTCCGCCTTTCCGCCTTGGTTTGGATGACATGCGTGTGCATTGTCTGCACTCAGCATAAAACTGCCCGCATTCCATCGACGAAACATCGCTCTGTCAACGCTCAATCCCTCCGCAATCGTTTCCAATATATCTCGAAAAAAAGTGGAATCTGCTCCCTGCCTTGTAAGACTTCCCACCTCTTCATTGTCAAATACAGCAAGCACATCAATATAACAATCTGGTTTTCCAGTAATAATGCCTTCTAGTCCCGCATAAACACATGCGAGGTCGTCATATCGCGGTGCCATAATAAATTCGTTCTCCACACCTGCCAAAACTGCTTTTTCACAATTCTCTACATATAAATCATAAGATAAAATATCTTGTGCGCTATAGTTTCTGTCAGTTCTTTCGCTCAGCATTTCTGCTAACATTTTGTTTAATATTCCCCTTGATGTTTTCGCTCTGTCCTCTTGGCAGATCATAGACAAAAGAGGCAACATATCCCATTGCGTGCTGAGTACCACACCATTGTTGACATCGCGGTTCATATGAATTGCAAGGCTTGGTATCATACAGATATTATCTTTTAGACGAACAAGATGTGTTGTAATCTCACCTTTATTTTCCACACAAACTCTTCCCGCAATGGTAAGTGGTCTGTCAAGCCAGGTAGATAACATCATAGAACCATACTTTTCTGTATTTATGCTGACATATACACCCTCTTTAGGAATTTCAGGAGTTTCCTTTACTTTAAATGCAGGGGAATCCGAGTGCGCCGCATACACATGCCAACCTTTCACGGCACTTATCTCGCATTCGGGTATTTTAAAAGCAATGAGGGAAGAACCATTTCGGATTACAAAATAGTTCCCGCCCTTTTCAAGATGCCATGCCTCCTTCTCGGAAAGTTCCACAAATCCTTCATCCAATAACCTTTTTTTCATGCTATCTACTGCATGGTAACTTGTCACACTGTTATCCAGAAATTCCATTAACGTTTTAATTGCTTCCATTTTTTCCTCCTATATCATGCTAAGAAACTGTTCAAAAATAATTTATACATCTTGACTTGTCTATTTCTTAACAGTTCCTAAATCATCTCGATTGCTTCGCCAATACCGCCAACGCCAAGCACGCAAATCCCTTCCACTTTGTCCATGCCTTCCAGATTGACTCGCGGCATAATAACGGTCTGATATCCAAGCTTCTTTGCCTCCAGAACGCGCTGTTGTGCCATGTTCACTGCGCGCACCTCACCGCTCAATCCTACTTCGCCAAACACAATTGTTCTCTCATCAATCGCACGGTTCTTAAAACTTGACACAATTGCCATAATCAATCCCAAATCGATTGCTGGTTCATTAATCTTCATACCACCTGCAATATTTACATAGGCATCACAGTCTCCAATCTGTAATCCCAGCCTTTTTTCCAGCACCGCCATCAACAAATTCACTCTATTAAAATCCGTCCCTGTTGTCTGACGCCTTGGTATGCCAAAGTTTGTCCTGCACACCAAGGCCTGTATTTCTATTAATATTGGTCTGGTTCCCTCCACAGAGCAGACTACCACAGACCCACTTGCCCCAATCGGTTTGCCACTTAACATGTACTCCGAAGGATTTTCCACCTCAATCAACCCTTCCTTGCGCATCTCAAACACGCCAATTTCATTGGTAGATCCAAAACGATTTTTCACACCGCGCAATATCCTGTAGGAAGCATATCTGTCCCCCTCAAAATACAAAACGGTATCCACCATATGCTCCAAAACTCTTGGTCCTGCCACAGTTCCCTCTTTTGTCACATGTCCTACAATAAAGATTGCAGGTCCCATTCCTTTTGCCAACTGCAAAAATACATTCGTTGCCTCTCTCACCTGCGAGACGCTTCCTGGCGCAGATGCAACGGATTCCTGATACATCGTCTGTATTGAGTCAATAATGACCACTTCTGGTTCTGTATGCCGTATTGTCTCCTCCACAACACCAAGATCTGTCTCACACAACAGCAGCATTGTATCCTTAAACTCTCCTATCCGAACTGCTCGAAGCTTAATCTGCTTTAAGGACTCCTCCCCAGAGATATAAAGCACTTTCCTGCCTGCATTGGCAAGCAATCTGCACATTTGCAACAGCAATGTCGATTTGCCAATACCAGGATCGCCGCCTACCAGAGTCAGAGAACCATGCATAATTCCCCCGCCAAGAACACGGTCTAACTCTGCTATTCCCGTTTGCATCCGATCTTCTTCCCGCATAGATATGGACCCAATCTCAACAGGTTTTGCTGTCTCCCGAAATGGTGTAATTTTTGTATTGCTTGCTGTACTAACCTTCTCCTCCACAAATGTATTCCACTTTTTGCAGGCAGGACATTGCCCCATCCACTTTGAAGACTCATGTCCGCATTCCTGACAGAAAAATACGGTGGTACTTTTTTTTGCCATGCATACCTCCATAAAGATACCTCCTCAAATGAGGAGGTATCTTTTGTCTATTTCTTTATAATTTTGACTGCAACTTCACCGGAACCTTCTAATTCCACACTTATACTGAGCTTTCCAGAAAGATTTGTCTTCATAACACCTGCGCTTTCTCCTGCTACAATCACTTCGTACTCACAATCATCCTCTGTGCCCACTGTAATCTGTGCATCCTGACTGCCTTCCACCGTAAAAGAAATTCCGCTTTCGCTCTCACAAAAATTATGAACGGAGGTACCCGGAACTGATTCGTACAAAAACAAACCATTTTTTTCCAGCTTAGTCATCGCCTGAAAGGTTTTTACCTTATACATATCCCCAGCGTGTTCATAATCCTCAAGCTTTGCTTTCGCCGCCAGCTCGTGATTACCAAAGCTGATATTTCCGTTACTCTCGGAACGTAGCAATTCATCAATTACTGCCATTTCATTTGTCCTCCTAAAAGTTATAAGAATTAAATTGTACATTACACTATAATAATATACTATATTTTTCTCTTTTTCCACAATTATTGTTAAAATTTAAGATGATACTTCTTTGGGCTCTTTGACGGTAAAAGTTACCTTGTCACCGCGCACACCAGCACTCACAGCATCTCCTCGCTTAACCCTTCCTTCCAAAATCGCAGTGGCAAGTTCATTTTCCACTACATTTTGTATCGCACGTTTAAGCGGTCTTGCACCCATCTTTAGTTCAGAATAATTTTTCACCAAATATTCCTTTAAAGTATTGGTGAAGGATAAATCAATATTCATCTGTGTCCTGCACCGTTCACAAAGATTTTTAGATAAAAGTGTGACAATCTGTTTCATATCCTGTTCCGTCAGCGGATGAAATACCATAATCTCGTCAATTCGGTTAATAAACTCTGGTTTAAAGAGACGCTTTACCTCTTCCATAACACCAGACTTCATTTTATTATAGTCTGCTTCCGCATCTCTTTTCGCTGCAAAACCAAGATTCTTTGGGTCAACAATGCGCTGTGCACCTGCATTGGAAGTCATAATTAATATTGTATTTTTAAAGCTCACTTTTCTACCTTTAGAATCTGTGATATGCCCATCATCAAGCACCTGCAAAAGAATATTAAACACATCTGGGTGCGCTTTTTCAATCTCATCAAACAACACTACGGAATATGGGGATCTGCGCACTTTCTCACTGAGCTGTCCACCCTCCTCAAAGCCTACATATCCCGGAGGAGAACCTACCATTTTGGATACAGAATGCGATTCCATATACTCTGACATATCTACGCGTATCAGTGCATTTTCAGATCCAAACATTGCTTCTGCCAAAGCCTTAGACAATTCTGTCTTACCTACACCAGTAGGACCAAGAAACAGAAAAGAACCGATCGGTCTATTGGGGTCTTGCAGTCCTACGCGGCCGCGCTTCATCGTCTGCGCAACTGCACTGACTGCCTCCTCCTGACCAATCACACGCTTATGAAGAATTGATTCTAACTTTAACAGCCGCTCGCTCTCCTTCTGTGTCAATTTTTTAACTGGTATCTTGGTCCAATTAGCCACAACCTCCGCAATGTCATTCTCTGTCACAGCCAGTTTTCTTTCCTCTTGGTTTTTCTCATATTTTGTCACAGCCTTGTCATATTTTTTAATAAGTTCATCTTGTGCTTTGCGCAATTCTGCGGCTTGCGTGTAAGCCTCCATTCGAATAGAGCGCTCTATCTGCAAATCATATTTCTTAATCTGTTCTGTCATTTCCTTAAAACTGTCCGGCACATTCATATTTTTGAGCCGAATTGCAGCGGAAGCCTCATCTATCAAGTCAATGGCTTTATCTGGAAGATTTCTATCATTGATATATCGGTCTGAAAGTTTTACAGCTGCCTCAATTGCCTCCTGTGTAATGGTCACATTATGATGTTCCTCGTACTTGTATGCAACCCCATTTAGAATCTCAACTGCTTCACTTTCTGTTGGTTCCTCCACCATCACCGGCTGAAAACGCCTTTCCAACGCCGCATCTTTCTCAATATATTTTCGATACTCTGCTATTGTCGTGGCGCCAATTAGCTGTATCTCTCCTCTGGACAAAGATGGTTTGAGAATGTTGGAGGCATCAATGGCTCCCTCCGCGCCACCGGCTCCAATCAATGTGTGAATTTCATCAAGAAAAAGATAAATATTACCTGCGTCAATAACTTCCCGAATCACCCGCTTAATGCGCTCCTCAAACTCTCCACGATACTTAGATCCCGCCACCATTCCTGCGAGATCGAGTGTGACAACACGTTTATTTTTTACTGTATCCGGCACTTCTCCTTTCACAATCCGAAGCGCTAATCCCTCTGCAATCGCCGTCTTACCTACACCTGGCTCACCGATTAGACAGGGATTATTTTTCGTGCGCCTTGACAAAATCTGTACAACACGCATTATTTCTGTCTCTCTGCCTACTACGGGATCTAGTTTTCCCTCCTTGGCAAGATACGTCAAATCTCTGCTGTACTGATTTAGCGTCTGTGTCGTTCCGTCTCTTTTCTTTTTGTTGCGACTTTTGTTTAAGTCATCTTTATGCTGATTTATATCCTCTCCCATAGCAACCAATGTATCCATATACAATTTCTGCACATTGATTCCAATTGTGTTCAAAAGCCGCAATCCTACATTCTCGCCTTCTCTAAGCATTGCCAGCAAAATGTGCTCTGTTCCTGTCATCTGATTTTTATATTTCTCTGCTAGTCTGTGACTGTCCTCAAGCACCTTTGCAGCCCGCGGAGAATAACCATCTCGCTCAAGTATTGCAACATTTCCCTCTGGTGCAATCAACTCTTTAATCATACTGATAAGCTGCACCTCATCCACACCGTTCTCCGCGAGCACTCTCGCTGCAACACCTGTCTTTTCCTTTACAAGCCCCACAAGTATATGCTCACTCCCGATATAGCTTTGATGCAGATCTTTTGCGGCTTTGGCAGCCTTTTGCAGCGCCACCTTTGCCTTATCTGTAAACTGCTGCATTTCTTCTATGCCTCCATGTCATATTTATTTATACTCACGATCAATGAAATTGCCGTGAGTATAATCAGATTTCCGTTTCATAACCTTCGTATATCTCATCGATCAGAGCATGAACTTCCTCTCTCGATATCTGTTTGCAGCTACTCTTTGCCAACAGCACCTGCATATTGCGCTTTAGATCCTCCCTCGCCTGCATCTTGTCAATATCGATTGCAATCACTGCTCCTTTTCGTCTATCCACTTTCACAAAGCCTTCCTGTTTGAGAACAGAGTATGCTTTGTTGACCGTATGCATATTGATTCCTATCGTATCCGCAAGCTGTCTTACAGAAGGAAGTGCATCTCCCTCCTGAAACTGAGACGTGGCTATCCCAATGATAATCTGGTTGCGCAACTGCAGATAAAGGGCCTCATCACTGTTAAAATCAATCTCTATATACATTCTTCCCACGCCCCTTCGCAAAAGAACCTGCCTGACCTATGCAATCAGACAAGTCCCTCTGCCTTGAAATACCTATTCTATATCCATAAAATCCATATCCGCGTCCTCTTCTAAGAGATTCTTTGCCTTATAACCCTGAGGCCGCTCATTTGGCACACGCTCCCCCTGTGGTTGCGGGCGACGCACTGGCTGTGGTCCTTGCGGCGCACCAGGCTGCGGACGCCTTGGCGGCTGACCTCCCTGCGGTGTGCCGCCTCCCTGCGGACGTCTTGGCGGCTGTGGCTCCTGTGGCATACCGCCTCCCTGCGGACGTCTTGGCAACTGTTGGGTCTGCGGACGCCTTGGCGGCTGACCTCCCTGCGGTGCACTTCCTCCTTGCGGACGTCTTGGCGGCTGTGGTTCCTGCGATGCACCACCTCCCTGCGGGCGACGCACTGGCGGCGGTCCCTGCTGGGCACTTGGCTGCGGGCGGCGCACTGGCTGTGGTCCTTGCGGACGGCGCACTGGTTTGGGCTCTTCCTCTTCTATTTCTTCAAGGTCCTCAATATCATCCTCTGGATAGTCCTCATCTTCCTCGTCGTCGTCATCATCATAACCTTTACGAAAACCACCTTGTCCCTTCAGTTTCAGCAACAACAAACCAATCACTGCCACCAATATAATAACAATCACCATTAACACAATCACTGGAATCAGTCCAACACCACTCTCCAGCTTACTAGGTACTTTTACATTCGGTGCAGTGTAAACATATCTCTGGTAAACACCTTCCTCTTTATCGCAGAGAAACCAACCTTCCTTGCCATCCTGTCTCCGTCCATAGAGCAAAACAAACGTTCCATTAGAATATCCCTTGCAGCTCTGATCCTCACTAATCTTAAGGGACGCCAGCTCAAATCCTGGCAGTATATAAGGCGGTTCCTCGTCAGTATCCATAATTGTAACTGTATTCTGCACTGGCTCTGGCTGTGCTGGCGGTTCCTCCACAGATGGTTCTTCCACTGGCTCCGTCTCGGGCGGCGTCTCCTCCCCTGGATTTTGTTCTCCCGTAATTTCAGAAGTCGCTGTATCGGCTGGTACATTATCTGTTGTCACAAGATCAGCTCGTATAAATCCAGTCACCTCTTTATCATTGTGATTAAAAGATACCTGATACCACTTGCCATCTGAGCCCTGTGCTTCACCGGTTACAGTCAATACCATTCCTTTATTTACCGTCGCCACAATACCGTGGTTGGTGGAAGCTCCTGATCGGATACGTCTGCCATTATCTTTGACGGTAACCTTCTTGGCATCAACTGGCGTTGCCGTTGTCGTCGAGGAATTAGAGGATGATGAGGAAGATGCACTGCCCTGAATCGTATTTATTGCAGAAGCATCTTTCACATCCAGCAAATCGCCTCTAATATATCCCTTTGTATTGGAATCCACATAAACCTGATACCAAACTTTGCCGTCTGTTCCCGTTGTCTGTCCAGCAATGTCAACCGTTTTTCCTTGCTTCACACTCCCAATTCTTTCGCTTCCTCCGTCTGCTGATGCCCGAATGACAGCACTCGGAACCTTCACGGTTCCCTGTCCGTCAGCAAAGCTTATCATTCCAACATTTAATGTAATGCAGAATAACAGCAATGCAAATATATGCTTTATCCAGTTTCTTTTGTTCTCTTTCATCCTTTTACTCCCCGTTTACGCCTCGTCAATCGCTTTCCCGATATCATGGCGCATATACTTATTATCAAAATCAATCCATGCTGCCGCTGTATAAGCGTTTGCCCGCGCTTCCTTTAAATCTGCTCCCTTAGCGGTCACACCCAACACACGCCCTCCATTGGTAACGAATTTTCCATTCTCATCAAGCTTTGTGCCCGCATGAAAGCAATAATATCCATCTTTACCCTCAAAGTGTTCCAAACCTCTAATCTCCAAACCTTTGTCATAATGAACAGGATACCCGTCACTCGCAAGCACTACACAGACCGCAGCGTTCTCTTCAAATTGAAGATCGACTGCATCCAGTGTCCCATCAATACAAGCCTCCATAACTTCTATAATATCCGTCTTCATACGCGGAAGTACGACTTGTGCCTCTGGGTCCCCAAACCGTGCATTATATTCCAGCACTTTTGGTCCTTTGGGAGTCAGCATCAAACCGAAGAAGATAATCCCTTTAAATTCTCTTCCCTCTGCTGCCATTGCATCGACTGTCGCTTGATAAATATGCTTTTGACAAAATGCGTCAACTTCTTCTGTATAAAAAGGACTTGGCGAAAATGTTCCCATACCGCCTGTATTCAATCCTTGATCTCCATCCTGTGCTCTTTTGTGGTCCTGCGCGGAAGTCATTGTTTTAATTGTCTTCCCATCCACATAAGACAGTACAGATACCTCGCGCCCTGTCATAAACTCCTCAATAACCATACGATTTCCGGCGGCACCAAACTGTTTATCCAGCATAATGGTACGCACTCCTTCTTTTGCCTCAGCAAGAGATTGACAGATCAGCACACCTTTTCCAAGCGCCAAGCCATCCGCCTTTAACACAATCGGAAAATCCACCGTCTCAAGATAAGCTAACGCTTTGTCAGCATCATCAAAGGTTTCGTATGCAGCCGTCGGTATCTGATATTTTTTCATCAAGTCTTTTGAAAACGCTTTGGAACCTTCCAATATTGCCGCATTTTTCCTCGGTCCAAATACCCTGAGTCCCGCCTCCTCAAACATGTCAGTCAGTCCACCCACCAGCGGGTCATCCATGCCAATAATTGTGAGATCAATCGTTTTTTCCTTTGCAAATGCCACAAGTTTTTCAAATTCCATAGCGCGGATTGGAACACATTGTGCAATTTGCCCGATGCCTGCATTTCCAGGAGCACAATAGATTTGATCCACCTTTGGACTTTTCAATACGCTTAATGCAATCGCATGTTCTCGTCCGCCGCTTCCTACAATTAAAACTTTCATTTGTTTCTCATGTCCTTTCCATAGCCATTTGCTATCATATTGACTGCCTGTGGCAGTATCACCCACTCCGCCTGCTCCATAACACGCCGCTGAAGTATCTGAGGCGTATCATCTGGCAAAACCTCAACCGCTTTCTGCAATAATATTGGCCCAGTGTCTGTCCCTTCATCCACATAATGAACCGTCGCCCCTGTAATCTTCACCCCCCGCGCAAGTACTGCCTCATGCACATGAAGTCCATAGTATCCCTTACCACAAAATGATGGAATCAGCGCTGGGTGAATATTAATGATACGCCCTTCATACTTCTGAATCATCTTAGACGGAAGCACTACCAGAAATCCTGCCAGCACAATTAAATCAGGCTCCGCTTCATTGACGCTCTGTAAAAGTGCATCATTGAAAAGTTCTCTGCTCTCGTAATCTTTTGGTGATACCACAATGGCATCAATCCCCTTTTTCTCTGCCCGTTCCAATGCATATGCACCTTTATTGTTGCTGATCACCCTTACAATCTGTGTGTTTGTGACAGTTCCTGAATCAATCGCATCCATAAGTGCCTGAAGATTCGTCCCACCTCCAGACACACACACACATACTCTTAGCATATCGTTACTCCCTTTTCGCCGTCTCGTATCTCACCGATCACATAACAAATCTCACCAGAAGCTTTAATGGCTTCCATCGCTTTCTCCGCATCGACAGGATCTACTGCCAAAATCATACCGATGCCCATGTTGTACGTATTGTACATCACATGCTCTTCTATTGTACCTTTTTTCTGTAACAATTTAAATATTGCCGGAACCTCGTAGCTGTCTTTTCTAATCACAGCCTGTACACCATCATGGAGCATACGCGGAACATTCTCATAAAATCCGCCGCCCGTAATGTGACTGCACGCCTTAATTTTGACACCAGCTTCCTTAACACTTTGCAGTGCTTTCACATAGATAATCGTCGGCTCAATCAACGCCTCCCCAAGTGTCTTTCCCAGCTCATCATAATACGTATCTAAACTTTCTCTGGTCATATCAAACACTTTTCTGACAAGCGAAAATCCATTGCTGTGTACACCGCTTGACGCAATTCCAAGCAACACATCACCTGCCTTTAGATCAGCACCTGTGATAAGATCTTTTTCATCCACCACTCCTACTGCAAACCCTGCAAGGTCATATTCCTCCTCCGGCATCAGTCCTGGATGCTCTGCGGTTTCGCCTCCAATCAACGCAGCACCGCACTGTTTGCATCCCTCCGCCACACCTTTTACAATCGCCGCAATCTTTGTGGGCTCATTTTTGCCACAAGCAATATAATCAAGGAAAAATAACGGTTCACCGCCTGCGCAGGCGATATCATTGACACACATTGCAACGCAGTCAATTCCCACAGTATCATGCTTATCTAGCAAAAATGCCAGCTTAATTTTCGTTCCAACTCCATCTGTACCGGAAACCAGAGTCGGTTTTTCCATCTTTTTAAACTTCTCCATAGAAAAAGCACCTGAAAAACCACCAATCCCACCGAGTACCTCCGGCCTGACTGTCTCTTTTACATACTGTTTCATAAGCTCCACGGACTGATATCCAGCTTCAATATCCACACCTGCATTCTTGTAATCCATATTTTCCTCCCTCACACTACTTTTTCAAGTACTCTTGATACCCAATCTCCTGCAATTGTGCATCTTTTTTCATCACTTGTTCCCCAAGATCTGCGGCATAATCTTTTAGCTTTGCAAGCAGTGCACTGTCCGATGTCGCAAGAATCTTTGCCGCCAGCAGTCCCGCGTTTGCACCGCCGTTAATCGCAACTGTCGCCACTGGAATCCCCGATGGCATTTGCACAATAGAATACAACGAATCACGCCCTCCCAGCGAAGTCGTGTGCATTGGAATACCGATCACTGGCATTGGAAAGATCGCTGCACACATTCCTGGCAAATGCGCCGCCATTCCCGCGCCTGCAATAATCACCTTAAAGCCTTTCTCCTCCGCAGTCTTCGCATAGGAAAAAAATACATCTGGTTCCCTGTGTGCTGAGATAATTCTCATCTCATAGGAAATTCCGAGTTTCTCTAATATTTCTGCGGCCTTTGCCATAACAGGCATATCCGAATCAGAACCCATCACAATACCAACTTGTGCCATAATAAACCTCCAACCAAAAAATTACTTCTTTTCCTATAGTTTACAAACAATAGCCTCATACGTCAACAAATTTTTTCTTTCATACCGTTATAAGCACCACAACCACTATGCTTTCTTACGGACTTTGCACCGCGGCGCAAAGTCCTGAGCTGAACTCTAACTCTCAAAAGCATCATTGAGTTCCTCTGTGCCCGCCAACACAAATCTTCCACTTTCAATAATAGGATATGCAGTACCATCATAAGCATACGCAACAATACTCCCCAGCTCATCATATGGAATTGTAATATCTGTATGACATGCAAAATACGCCTTCGACGGCTCGGTCTTTCGCAGTCTGGAAATAGCATTCTCTTTCGCAACTACTTCCTTTCCGTCCTCATTAAAAACCCGAACCTCCTCACTTCTTGCATAGCAGGTATCCCCAACAGCAAAGTGTGGTCCAGTTTTCTCTGCTATCAGTATTGGGAAAAGTCTTGCAATATCATATTTTTTCGCGGTCATATACGCTGTTGTGTTTGTGCCAATCGCAAACTCTCCCATAGGAAGCGTATCGTAGTGAAAGAGCACATTGGCCTTCACATATTCTTTATTTTTATCCTTGTCCTCAAAATTTGTACAGGTGTAATCCACAATCATACCATCTTGAAAATCAATCTCCAGATTGTGATATTCCAACTCATTTAGGAAAACGCGCCTAACATGAAGTTTTCCATTGGTTCCCTCAAGCACTGGTGATGTAAACACCTCACCGACAGGAATATTGACATCCGCAACGCAGTTTTCAAATATCGCCTCCTTCTCTGGGTCCACAATTGGATAGAGCGCAATATGAATATCTGTTCGATTTCCGTTCATGCCTTTAATCTCTACGTATGCTGTCTTGTTGAGTGTATCAATTATCTTCGCCTGTATGCGCTCATAAGTTTTGTAGTCCAATGTATTTAATCGGATTGTCTCGTCAAAAATCTCCCCAAACTGTTCACCAATACCTGGAACAGGAAATGCAATAATCGTGAAACTGCGCTCCGCCTGATTGATATATTGGCTGATAATGTCTGCGGACGCACCTCTTAATTCTGCGGACAATTTCTGTTGCTCTGCGTTGAAACTGCATGCCGCGCTCTTTGACTCTGGCGTAAAAGGTGTTTCACCAAAGACCTCAATGACCGCTGGTCCTGCATAAACCGCTGCTTTTTCCTTTACTGCCTCATAGGCAAGTTTCAACACCTCAAGCTTTCTATTCACCAGCTTCTTATCCAGAAAGAGTGCAATATCATCTTTGTGGTCATACAAATACTGCCTGTTTGCATCTGCTCCAAAATATCCTTTTTTGCGCACAACATTTTTATTAAAAATGCTGTTCTCACACCGATATATTGTTGGCTTTAATCCCATTTTTGCAAAATTAGCAATTGCTGCCCGCACCACGCGCTCAAATCCTAACATATAATGCAAGTCCACAGTTTCTTTCTTGCCAAGATTGATATGTGCCTTTACAAACCCAATGCGATACCCTTCCGTATATGTGTCTGCCATCAGTTGAATGCGTTCCTCTGGCAATGAATTTAAGTATGCTGCCATCTTCTCCACATCTGACGACACATACTCCCCATAGCGATACAAATATCTCAAATCCCTCAAATCACTATCCATCACAATACGAACCGCAAAATCACAGTCCGCATCAACTAAACTACGTACACTGCGTCCAGTAGAAGTCTCTGAATAGTCACTCACAAACCAGTACAGAGTATTTTTAATATCCTCCAAATCGGGAATGGCCGCTTCCTCTGGCAATGCCATAAGCTCTTTCTCTGATTCTGCGTGTGAAAATGCATAGTAAATCTCCACAAAAAGCTCCATCCGAATAACCATCTCCTCCAGATCCTGCTCAAAGGCATATGGTATCATTGCGCGAATCTCCGTGTACAAAAAGGACAACAGCCTTCCCATTTTCTGCCCAAACCGCGCACAGGCAAAGGAAGGATTCGCATAGCTTTGCGCATACTGTGCATCAAAAATATCTTGATACAGCGCCCAATTCTCTGCACGCAGCGCCTCAAGTCCCACAATTTTACTTCTGTTGTCGCATGCATTTACCACCATCAAAATAAAATCTGCTGTCCTCTGAAAAAAATCTTTATAATTCTCAGCCACTTCCTGCGTTGTGGCAATCTCTTTAATGCGTTCGCAGGAAAGCTGATACCTCTCTGTTATAATATCCATCTCAAATCACTCCTAAATAAAATATACCTCCGCTGGCTGACATTGCCAGCAGATTTAACAAGATACCCACAATTGGAAAAAAACGAAAAATATCCTTCTCCATCAACGAGCGTACCCCCATCACCAACCCCGCCACAGCATAGAGCATAGCGAGGACAATCACAACCCCATACTGCATTAGCGCGTCTCCCTTATTCAGAAAAGTCAGATAGACCGCTATACAGACAGAACTGCACGCAATAAAACCTAATATTGATGACATAATACCCCATCTTGGATTTTTCTTATCTGTAAAAATATAACCTTTTCTGCCAAAAATCCCAAACATATCTTAATTCCTCCAGCGTCCATTTGCAATCGAGCAGGCGATTCGCTTATCCCCACTCTCGATAAACACCGATCAGTTTTCACCATTTTTTTAGTGCCCGTTTGCATGGGAAATGGGCATTCCATATGAAATGCCCACGCCGCTAAAATATACTCACGGCAGATTTCATCTGCCGTGAGTATCGCGCCAGCCACAGCCGCACAGCGGCATAATTCCTCATGTGGCTGTGCGCATCACATTATACTGAATGGCAGATTTATCTGACGCTCAGTATAATATCTTAGATTTGCCAGCTAAAAGCCTGCCCCCGCTTATCAAAAGCATCACTCCACTTGTAAGCCCCACAACAATGGACACCACACCCAACACGATTGAAAGCGCTCCTGAGCGCCCCATTGTCTTATATATTTTCTCGTCCATGCATTCCCCTCCATTCCACAACTTTTTTATTTTGCACCATACTGCGCATAATACGCATCAATGGCTTCTTTCATCTCATCATCAATTATCACCCTGCCATTGTATGGCTGATGATACAAGTGTTCCACAACCTCTTCCATAGTGACAATTGCGCCCGTCTCAATTCCATATACCTCGCGGATTTCTGCAAGCGCATTCTTTTGTGTCTTCCCGCGTTCCTGGCGATTTAGGCTCACCATCAATCCCACAACATCAACATTTGCTTGTTCCTTTAAAATAGGGAACGTCTCCTCTATCGATTTGCCAGAAGTCGTCACATCCTCTATAATGACAACTCTGTCCCCATCATTCAAGCCACTGCCAAGCAAGATTCCCACATCACCGTGGTCCTTTATCTCTTTTCTGTTTGAACAGTATCTAATATCCTTATCATACAGCTCACTAAATGCTATTGACGTCGCAACTGAAAGCGGAATACCCTTGTATGCCGGTCCAAAAAGCACATCAAAATCTGTCCCGTAATTATCATAAATTGCCTTTGCATAATACTCACCAAGTCTGCGAAGTTGTGAGCCAGTAACATAGGCTCCTGCATTCATAAAAAATGGAGATTTCCGCCCACTCTTCAATGTAAAGTCACCGAATTTAAGCACATCACTGTCCACCATAAATTCAATAAACTCTTTTTTGTATTGTTCCATCTTCCCCTTACCTCCGTATATCGTTTCTTTTAATCCAATGTATTTTATTTTCCGACACCTGCAAATGCCTGATCGATATCTGCAATCATATCCATCACTGCCTGTCTAGATGCATCTGCAAAATGTTCTGGACCAAATTTATCATATTTTTCATTCTGATATGCCGCAATAATCCCTCTGGAAGAATTTACAATCGCGCCAAGTCTGTTCTCATCAAAGAAGTGTATCAAATCTTTTCCTGTTCCGCCCTGCGCACCGTAGCCTGGCACCAAGATAAACGAATGCGGCATCACTTTCCGCAGAATCTTGCCCTGCTCTGGATATGTTGCCCCCACCACTGCGCCGATACTGCTGTAGCCGTTCACACCCATGCACTGTGCGCTCCACTCTGCAACCTTTCCCCCAACTATCTCATAGAGTGGTTTATCCTCAAACGTGATTCCGCTCGCCTGTGCTCCTGTGACACCGGCAGTAACGCCAGATTTTACAAATTGGTCCTGAAATTCACCACTGCTTGGATTGGAGGTCTTCACAAGGATAAAGATACCCTTCTGCTCCTCCTTGCACACATCAATAAAGGGTTGTACACCATCTGAACCCAGATATGGATTGACTGTCACAAAATCCTCGTCAAAGGCAGAACAGAAACTGCCACCCACCTTCACTTTGCCAAGATGCGCTGTCGCATACGCAGCCGAAGTAGAGCCAATATCTCCTCTTTTAATATCCCCAATTACAATCAATCCCTTTTCCTTACAGTACGCAACCGTCTTTTGAAATACAGAAAGCCCTGGCACTCCAAACTGTTCATACATAGCAATTTGCGGCTTGACCGCTGGAATCAAATCCGCAATCTGATCGATAATCGCCTTGTTAAACTGCCATACTGCCTCCGCTGCTCCCTCTAAAGTTTCATCTTTTTCTGCAAAAGCCTGTTTTAAAATATGGTCTGGTATAAATTTTAGCATTGGATCAAGCCCCACTACAATCGGTGCTCCTGTCTTTTGTATCTTTTCAATCAATTTATCAATCATATGTTTCCTCCATTTATTCCGCTCTCAACAGTTCTGCATATTTCCTTATATTAGATACATTAACATACTTCTGCTCTGATTGTCCAGCTACAATTACAAGAGTTGGCGCCTGCATAACACCATATTTGACTGCAAGGTCCATATTTTCCTCCGCATCCACAATTGTATAATCGACATTTTGAAGATATTTTTTCGCCAAATTACAGTTTGGACAGGTCTTTGTCGTAAACAAATACGTATCTTTTTTGCTGTCAGAGTTTCTAAAACTTGTATCTATGCATTCTATTTTCTCTATCTCCGAAAAAACAGGTTTTTTGATACTGTTACCCATTCGATACTCTGTGCGATTCTGATATTCTTGCAGTTTGCCGTCATTCCAGTTCTGCACAGGTCTGTAATACCCTGTAATTCGACTATATATTTCCGTGAGTTTCCCACATTTCGGACAATTTTTTTGCTCCCCTGTCAGATATCCATGCTCACTGCAAATAGAATACGTTGGAGACATTGTATAATATGGCAGTTTGTAGTGCGAAGCAATTGTCCGAACCAAATTCGCCGCAGCCCGCCAGTCAGGAAGCTTTTCTCCTAGAAATGCATGGAATACGGTTCCTGACGTGTAGAGCGTTTGCAGTTCATCTTGTATATCGAGCGCATCAAAGATATCTGTGGTATAATCTACTGGCAAGTGAGAAGAATTGGTATAATACGGCTTGTCTCCTTTCTTTCCAGCAGTGATAATGTCACTCCAACGCTCCTTATCATGCTTTGCAAGCCTGTATGTTGTACTCTCCGCAGGGGTTGCCTCCAGATTGTACAAATCCCCATATTGCTCCTGATAATCAGACAAGCGCACTCTCATATGATTTAAGACATCCTTTGCAAACTGTTGTACTTCCTTGTGAGAAAGATCTGCGCGCAGCCATTTCGCATTGAGTCCCGCCTCATTCATGCCAATCAGTCCAATGGTCGAAAAATGATTGTCAAACTTGCCAAGATAACGCTTTGTATAAGGATACAAGCCCTCCTCCAAAAGTCTGGAAATCACATTGCGTTTTATCTTCAGCGAACGTGCACTAATATCCATTAATCGGTCAAGCCGCTTATAAAAGTCTGCCTCATCCACAGCAAGATAGGCAATACGCGGCAAATTGATTGTCACAACTCCAACACTTCCTGTGCTCTCCCCAGAACCGAAAAATCCGCCGGTCTTCTTGCGCAGCTCTCGCAAATCAAGCCGTAGCCGACAACACATACTGCGCACATCTGACGGCTCCATATCCGAATTAATATAATTTGAAAAATAAGGCGTTCCATACTTTGCAGTCATCTCAAACAGTAGACGATTATTTTCTGTGTCTGACCAATCAAAATCACGTGTTATAGAATAGGTGGGAATTGGATATTGAAATCCACGTCCATTGGCGTCACCTTCAATCATTGTCTCAATAAACGCCTTGTTGACCATATCCATCTCCGCTTTGCAATCCCCATAGGTAAATTCCATCTCCTCGCCGCCCACAATTGCCGGAAGATTTACAAGGTCATTTGGAACAGTCCAGTCTAATGTAATATTGCTAAATGGCGCCTGTGTTCCCCAGCGGCTCGGCGTGTTAACCCCATAGATAAACGATTCAATACACTTTTTCACTTCATTATAAGAAAGATTGTCCACCTTTACAAAGGGCGCAAGATATGTATCAAATGAAGAAAATGCCTGCGCGCCTGCCCATTCATTCTGCATAATGCCAAGGAAATTGACCATCTGACTACAAAGCACAGACAGATGCCGCGCGGGTGAGGAAGTAATTTTTCCTGGAATGCCACCAAGCCCTTCTCTAATAAGTTGTTTTAAAGACCAGCCTGCACAATATCCTGTGAGCATGGACAAATCATGAATATGAATATCTGCATTTCTGTGCGCGTTGGCAATCTCCTCGTCATAGATTTCAGACAGCCAGTAGTTTGCCGTAACTGCCCCAGAATTGGAAAGAATTAGTCCACCAACTGAATAAGTGACTGTCGAGTTCTCTTTCACTCTCCAATCCTCAACCTTTACATAGCTATCCACAACCTCCTTATAATCCAGAATTGTGGATTTCATATTGCGCATTTTCTCACGGTGCTTTCTGTATAGAATAAATGCCTTTGCAGTCTCTGTATAGCCTGCCTGCTCCAACACTTTTTCCACACTGTCCTGAATGTCCTCCACATGGACGCTGCCATCTTTTATCTTGCTCTGAAAATCCGCTGTGACGCGCAGAACCAGCAAATCAATCATATCCTGATCAAATTGCATCTGTGTCGCATTGAATGCCTTAATAATCGCACCACTAATCTTGTCCAGGCAAAACGCTGTCTTACTTCCATCTCTTTTTATCACTTGAAACATTAAAACCGACTCCTTCACTCAATTATATTGTAGAACTTAATGAATCAATGATAGCAGATGAAATATATGAAGTCAATCGAACACTACTAAATATCATTTGTTGTTTTTTGTCGAATACAATATCTAGTGTTTTGTGTGACTAGCGAGTTTTTAAAAATTCATTCTCCTTCTTTGCCTTCGTGTCGTCTGGATATATTTTTAAATATTCCTGTATCATGGTTTTTGCCTCTGCAAAACTTCCCATATACTCTTTTGCAACAATCTGGTTAAACCGTAGTTCCTGGAGATAAGCAGAGCTTCCCATAGCAATTCCCTTCTCAAACGCCGCCGCTGCCTCCTCATATTTCTGCTGATTCATCAGACAGATGCCAAGGCTGTTATAAAGTGCTGCATCTGGTTGATTATTGTCTAAATACGTTTGATATACCATCGCCGCGTAGTTCATATCACCAAGTTTCTCATAAGTCTGTCCTAATATCATAGAAAGCTTTGGGTCATTTCCTTTTATTGAACTGTCAAGATAAATCTGCGCATTCTGGTAGTCTTCAAGATAATAATACAAAATTCCCTTCTCTCCATCTTTTAACTTCTTATTCTCGTCTAAAAATGCCTGCACATATGTCTTTCCCTGTTCGCCAAACCCTGCTGCCTGCATTTCCACATAAGCATCTGTCACCAGCTCAAGATTGCCAGAATCCAGTGCAAACGCTTTTTCAAAATCCGCGACAGCCTCCTTATACCGATTTTGGCGTAGTATTGCGCACGCGCGCAGATAATAAGCTTCCTTGTCCTTTTTCTTCAACGCGATAATCGCCGAGTAAATCTCCTCTGCCTGCGCATATTTTTTCTGTTTCATATAGGCAGATGCAAGGTAGTAATTAGTGTCATACTCAAGTGTTGTCAGTCGGTCCCCAGCAAATTTAATTGAGTTGAGAAAAGCGGTTTCCGCCTCCGCATAATTTCCAAGTCCCATATACGCGATTCCTTGTCCCCTGTACGAAAGTTCCATATCCTCCTTGTCCAGCAGCGCCTGCTCAAACTTTTCCATCGCGCCCTGAAAATCATACTGCTCCACTAATTCCATTCCAGCGGTCAAATTGATGTTTTCTGGCTTTTTTGCGCAGCCTCCCATCATTATCACAAACATAAGCACAAAAGCGCCTATTTGTATTCTACACATTCTTTTTCGATTTTTTTTCTGTCTTACAATCATAATATCCCTTCTATATCCACTCATCAAGCCATACGTGTGTCCGCAATAGTTTTGCCCTCCGTGCAAAATACTTTCTAATCTTTGCCGTATTTCTCTCATAGAGCAAACGATATTCGTGTCGTCTTAGCGCAGAGGAAAACGAACAAGATGCTGCCGCGTCAAGAATCCTGCACACAGCCTCAGTTTCTAGTGCATTGGCAAAAAGATGCTCTATTGTTTTCTCATTGAAATTATATTCTTGAACATACGCATAAAAGAGCACTGTCAAAACCCTAATATAATACTCATGCATACCATTTGTCAGTATCTTATCATGATATCGTTTTACTGTCTCCACATGATATGTATAAACGACTTTAATAAAATCCACCAGTTTTTTTATGGGGTAATACTCCATAATGCTTCTGTCTTTTCGCTCAAAATAATAAATCATTGCCTTTGTCATAAAATAATTTTCACAATGCTCAAAATATTCTGATACGAATAAAAAATCCGCGCCAATCGGAACATCTGATCTGAATCTAATATGATTATCTCTAATAATTCTATTTTTAAAAAGCTTTCCCCAGCACATATGAAATACTGGTTCTGTGTACATCAGTCGGCACGCTTCCTGCATATCTGTTGATATCACATCCGAAATCGGCAGCATTTTCGCCTTCAATTTTCCATCGTCTTTGTATACAGGATAATACCCATATCCATTTTCCAGATTGTATTTTTTATATTTTCTGTTTACTTTACAGGTAATATAACTGAACGCTATAAAATCTGCATACTCCTCAAGCACTGCTGCCTCTATCTGTTCCCACGCATCTTCGCAGAGCCTGTCCCGCGCATCCAGAAACAAAATATAATTTCCTGACGCCAATTCAATCCCAATGTTGCGCACATCTGTCTCTTTACATTCTTCTGGTATTACTATTAACTTAATACGTTTGTCTCGCTGGATATATCGATTGACCACAACAGCAGTCTCATCTGACGCACTGATATTGAGCACGATACACTCCATATCCAATGTCTCCCGCGGACATCTCGTAACGCTTCTAAGACATGCAGCAATCCGTTTATGCCACTTTTCTGGGGAGACCAAATCACGTTGTGCAAATTCACCTACACCTGCTTTGGGAGGGCTGTACCACTTTGCTTCTGATTCCCAAGAAACCCTATCATCTGCAATCTGTTTCCAACTGCATGCTAGTATCACAACACTCAAATCCATAGACACACTCCCCCTTTCACTCTGCTAATGTGCAGGCAATCTATGCTTGTTTGTTTCTTCCAAGCACATGCCGAATGGTTTCCTGAAGCTCTTCCATCTGTATCGGCTTTGGAACATGCGCGTCCATGCCCGCCTCAATCGACCGTTTATAATCCTCCGCAAATGCATTTGCAGACAGCGCAATAATTGGAATCCTTGCAAGCTTCTCATCCTGCAAAGCCCGAATTTCTCTTGTGGCTGTGTATCCGTCCATAACCGGCATCTGAATATCCATCAAGACAAGAGAATAATAAAATGAACTGGCATTTTTAATCATCTCCACCGCCACACTGCCATCATTTGCCGTCTCGACAAGATACCCCTCATCCATAAGCAATTCCTGTGCAATCTCACGGTTAATCTCATTGTCCTCCACCAGAAGAATCCGTTTCCCTTCTAAATTGATACTGCTATCAGAATCCACCAAAATTGGATTTTCTTCTGACAGCTCCTCTGGAACCTTTAAAAGCAGACGAATACGGAATCTGCTGCCTTGTCCAACATTGCTCTCAACCTCAATACTACCGTCCATCAACTCCACAAGATTCTTCACCACGCTCAGTCCAAGCCCAGTTCCCAACACACCGCTCTTGGTTGTATTCCGCTCCCGCTCAAACGGTTGAAATAAGTCTTTTCTAAACTCTTGCGCGATTCCTCTTCCATTGTCTTCTACTGTAAACACAAACTGCGCATATCGACTCATTTTCGCCTCTGTTTCAATAACCGTTAGCCGCACCAAACCTCCCTGCTGTGTATACTTCAATGCGTTATCCAAAAGCTGAAATAAGATTTCCTTCATCCGAATATCATCAATATAAATCACATTATGTCTCACTTGTGATCGGTCTATTGCAAAGTGAATTGCCTTTGCCTTCACTTGCGGCCGTATAGAGCACTCTATGTCCGCCAGCAGGTCATCTAATGCAACAATGTTCTCCACCAGATATACTTTGCCAGACTCAATGCGCGTAACCTCCAGAGAAGCCTTTACAATCGAAAGAAGCTGTTCGCTCGCAGCACAAATTTGGTTTAGATAATTCTCAATTTTGTTCTGTTCCATCTTGTGCTTTTTGGCAAGCTCCGTATATCCAATAATCACGTTGAGCGGCGTCCGAATATCATGAGACATATTTTGCAGAAATGTATTTCTTGCAATATTGGCAGTCTGTGCCTGACTCAATGCAGATTCCAGCAAATTCTGACGTTGAACCTGCTCTGTCATATAATGTTTCATTCGCTCTGTATTGTCATCAATAAAAACATAAAAAATATCACCATATGCCTCTGTGTGCAAAAAATGTCCATAATCTGCAATCCATCGTATCGATCCATCTTTCTGGACAATACGGTACTCCACATAATCAAAATCATAGATACTGCTTGCAATCTGATTCCGAATACTATTCTCTATCTCTTCAATATCATCAGGGTGGACCATTCCCCGGAATGTAAAGCCTGTAAGCTCACGAAATTCTTCGTCTGTCTGACAGCCAAAAATCCGCAGTACGGCACTGTTCAAATATAACAGTTCCTCATTTCCATCTGCATGATAGATAAAAAACCCTCCTGGCATCCGCTCCAAAATCGGTTCAATCGTGGACAACGTGTTTGCATCCAATGCTCGCCTTAATTTGTCACGGTACATTTCACGCTCCATGCTTCTCTCCGCCTCCAATTTGTCCAAATACTGTTTTTATTATATACTATTTCACATAAGAAAACAAACAAAAAATCAAGTAGGGGAAGCAGAATCGTAACGCTCTCGCTTCCCCTACTCGATTTGCAATCAAATGTTCATTCTCGGTGTCTTGTCGATTCCCTTATCACAAGCTCAGCCGGATATGTTATATGCTGATGTGCTCTTTTTCCTGAAATAATGTCAAAGAGCAGCTTTGTCGTATCCTTTGCCATTTTCTCAACAGGCTGTCGTATTGTCGTGAGACTTGGCACAATGTAATTCGTCATATCAATCCCATCATAGCCAGCAAGTGAGATATCTTCCGGCACACGCAGTCCTGCTTCGTGCAGCGCCCGCAGCGCTCCGACAGCAAGCGAATCTGACACTGCATACAATGCGGTGAACGGCTCTCCGCGTGCAAGCAACCTCTTTGTGGACAGATATCCATTCTCCATAGAAAAATGGCTAAGTTTCTCCTCTGTATGACAGATAAGGTTCTGATTTATTTCAATGTCATGTACCTTCAATGAATCACAGTATCCCTCCAAACGCAATCTACTAATACTCTGCTCCTGTGCCTCCGCCACCAGAATTGCGATTCTTGTATGCCCTATACTAATCAGATACTCTACCATTTTCGCACTCTCTAGGCGGTCGTCAACACTGATGCTCGAATACAGATTCCTACTAATATTCTCTGGGATAGATCCTACAGTACTAAAAATAAATGGCACATTTAATTTTCTTAATTTCTCTTCAGAGTGCGAAAATAAACCTCCCAGAAAAATAATTCCCCGCAGTCGCTTTTCCTTGACCACTTTCTGCGCCACATCTACCTCATCTTCGTCCGCGTCAACATGTGACAATTCCATTGCATAGTGCTTTCTCTTACACTCCTCCTCAATAACCTGAATCATCTTAGTAAAAAAAGAATTGGAAATCCCTTTGATGAGCACCGCAATTGCCTTCGCATCCGACCGCTTTAAATTTCTGGCACTATCATTTGGAACATATCCATATTCCTGGATTGCATCCAATATTTTTTGCTTGGTTTCAGGATTGATATCTGGGTGGTTATTGATGGCCCGCGAAACGGTACTAACTCCCACACCACATATTTTTGCTATGTCCTTTATAGTCGGCTCGAACACATTCCTCACCCCTATCGGTGCTTTTTTGTATCTTTACGGGCAGCTCTTCCATAGAGTAACGAAAGCTCTAACATCCGTTTTGACAATTCTTCTGTGCAGGCGTCATGTTCCATGCGCCATTCCCAGTTTCCTCCCAAAGTAGAAGGTGTGTTTATTCGCGCTGCCCCCCCAAGTCCAAGATAATCCTGGATTGGTATGATCGCCGTGTCCGCCACACTTCCAAGCGCAGTCCGAATCAAACATTCACAGAGATCAGATGTTCTTTTAACATTTAAATATTTCTTTGCAAAAGCCAAATCCTTTTTATTCAAAGAAGAAATCCATCCATTTACAGTATCGTTGTCATGCGTTCCTGTATATACTACACAGTTATTTGTATAATTATGCGGCAGATAATCACTTTCTCCCTGCGCGTCAAATGCAAATTGCAGCACTTTCATTCCAGGGTATCCAGTCTTTTTTACCAACTTTAAGACACTCGGTGTCAAAAATCCCAAATCCTCAGCAATCACCGCCTGATTGCCAAGTCTTTTCTTCATCACCTCAAACAGTTTATAGCCTGGTCCCTTCTTCCACACGCCATTCTCTGCGGTTTCATCACCATACGGAATTGCCCAATATTCATCAAATCCTCGGAAGTGATCAATCCGCACTATATCGTAAATGCGAAAACAGTGTGCAAGTCTTTGTAGCCACCATGCAAACCCCGTCTCCTCATGATACTCCCATTTGTACAATGGATTCCCCCAAAGCTGACCAGTGTCCGAAAACGCATCTGGCGGACAGCCTGCAACCGCAATAGGCACATTCTCCTCATCAAGCTGGAACAGCTCTGGATTCGCCCACGTGTCCGCACTGTCAAACGCCACATAAATTGGGATATCTCCTACAATGCGGATTCCCTTTTTGTTAGCGTACTCTTTGAGTGCCATCCATTGTTTAGAAAACAGATATTGCTGATAACTGTAAAACGCAATGTCCTCTGCAAGTTTCTTCTCATAATCCGCCATCGCCTGCGGCCTTCTAAGGCGAATGTCCTCATCCCACGCAATCCACGATACGCCATCTAAAGAATCCTTGATCGCCATATACAGTGCATAGTCTTTAAGCCACTGTTGATTCGCCTCAACAAACTCTTTATATTCCGGGTTCTCACAGACATTCGCCCGCGCAAATGCCTTGCGAAGAAGGTCGAACCTTGTATGATAAATCTTTTCATAATCCACCTTTTTGGCATCATTACCAAAATCGACTGATGCGCATTCTTCCTCCGTAAGCAGCCCCTCCTCAATCAGCGTGTCCAGACTGATATAGTATGGACTGCCTGCAAAGGTCGAAAAAGACTGATACGGAGAGTCTCCATATCCTGTGGGACCTAGAGGTAAAATCTGCCACAGCGACTGCCCTGACGCTGCCAAAAAATCCACAAACGCATAGGCTTCTTTTGAAAATCCGCCTATTCCAAATCTTGACGGTAAGCTGGATACCGGCATAAGTACGCCACTTCTTCTCATAAGCATCTCCTTCTCAAAAATTTTTTAAACTGTTATCCTTTTACAGCACCCGCAACAACTCCTTCTATGATGTATTTCTGACAAGCGATATAGAATATAATGATTGGAATGATCGCCAGTATGATCATCGCCATCATCGCCCCCATATCAATTGCGCCATAACCGCCTTTCAGGTACTGAATCGCTATAGGAATGGTCTTATATTTCTTGATATCAAGCACAAGATAAGGAAGCAGATAGTCATTCCACACCCACATTGCTTCAAGAATCGCCACAGAGATTGCTGTAGGCTTCATCACCGGAAATACAATCTTGAAGTATGTCTGAATGGGGGTGCAGCCATCAATCATAGCCGCCTCCTCAATCTCTAATGGAATGGCTTTGACAAATCCACAGAACATAAAGACCGCAAGCCCTGCCCCAAATCCCAGATATACAATCACAATGCCGACAGGGTTCCCTAAGTGTAGTATATCAGCAATTTTAGATAATGTAAACATTACCATTTGAAAAGGTATAATCATTGAAAAAGCAAACAGCATATACATTGCTGAAGTAACTTTATTTTTCACTCGTGTAATGTACCATGCACACATTGAGGTGCACAAAATAATTACAAATACCGACGCAACCGTGATAAACAGCGAATAGCCAAACGCCTTGGGAAGCTCTATCTTCTCAATACCGCTAATATAGTTCTCTATCCCCACAAAAGACTTGCTATCGGGCAGCGCAAACGGCCTCTTACTAATAAAAATTTTCTTTTTAAATGAATTGTACAATACAATAATGATTGGCATTATATAGATAATGGAAATAACAGAAAATATTGCGGTTAACAATCCACCATGCTTTGCTTTTCTCACTTCTGACATTATGCCTGTACCTCCTTATCTCTTGTAGCTCTGAGCTGTATAATTGCAATGAGCGCCACCAATATAAAGAACACAACTGCTTTTGCCTGTCCGACACCTTCCCATCCATTTCTGCCATAGAATGTATTGAATATGTTCAGTGCGAGCATTTCTGACTTGTTGGACGGTTCACCTGCTGTGAGTGCTAAATTCTGATCAAACAGTTTAAAAGAATTAGTTAAAGTCAGGAAAGAACAAATAGTGATAGAAGGCATAACCATTGGAAGTGTCACATGTCTCAACAATTGTGTGTTGTTCGCACCATCAATCTTCGCCGCCTCAATCAAGTCGCCTGGAATATTCTGTATTCCTGCAATGTAAATAATCATCATATAACCCACCTGCTGCCAGCACATCAAAATGACAAGTCCCCAAAATCCATAGGAAGAACTGTAAGTAAGTGTACGCTCCATTCCTGCCAAAATACCATTTAAAATTAGCTGCCAAATATAGCCGAGAATAATTCCGCCAATTAAGTTTGGCATAAAAAATACAGTTCTAAATATATTGGTTCCCTTGATGCCCTTTGTTAACAGCATTGCCACTGCAAAGGCAAGGACATTAATTGCCAACACAGATACAATCGTAAACAGTGCTGTGTACCAGAGCGAGTGTATAAATGTACTGTCGCCCCAAATCCTAACATAGTTCTTAATCCCTACAAACTTTGCATCTGTAACAGTTGTAAATTCACAAAAAGACAAATATACACCCAGTATAAACGGCAGTATAAAACCAATGGTAAACGCCAAAAGCGTCGGTAGTGCAAATATTGGGAAATATCTCTTGATTGCCTTATCCATAATCTTATCCTTTCTATTAATAACGTAATAACGATACTAACATCTATAAAAATTTTCATCGAGCAGATTCATTTTCTCCTACGCGCGACTTGTGCGAGCATTAGCCCCTACTTCCTTCGTATTGGTCTGTGCAAAAAAAGGTACAGCCAGATGCTTCCGGCTGCACCTAAAATCTCTTGATTAGTTATTTACTGCCGCATATTCAGAAGCCCACCCGTCGACAAATGCAGTATCCACTGCGGACCATTCACCTGTTCCCTGCGCATACTCCAATAGGGCACTTCCCACGCCGTTCTTCCACTCCTCAGAAGGCATTGTTGTAAAAGTCCAAGTAACTGGAGTCTTGCCTGACGAAACATAATCATTGGAAATCTCTACCAAGGGATTTGCTGCTGGATAATTCTCAAACTCTTTGAATGGACATACAAATCCCATAACATAGGACAGAGAATCACATCCTTCATGAGAAGTCACACACCAATTCATAAAGTCAAGAGTTGCCTGAATATCCTCCTCAGACGCATTCTTATTAACACACCAGTAATTCTCACTGCCTGTGCAGAGTCCCTGATTCTCCTCGCCGTCTACGCCAATGTAAATCGGAAGCATTCCAAGAGATTCATCCTCCATGCCGTTTGCACTCAAATCGGTGTAAGCCCATGTACCATTCTGATAAAATACAGCCTCTCCAAGTGCGAAATCTGCTGTTGCATCCTCACCAGTCTTACTAGATAACATTGAAGGCGCACAGACAGAATCTGTGATGTACAAATCCCATACATTCTTGTAATTTTCCAGATAAGTGCCCTTGATTGCCTCTGTGGAACTAATCCCGTCAGCCTGGTACTCATAGTAAATTGGAAGATTTGCAAGATGTGTCTTAAATCTCCAATCAGAACTTGAATCCATACCTGCTGAGGTAAATGCTCCCTTCACTCCAAGATCATCTGCATTCTCCTGAATGCTGTCAGCAACTGCCTTGAGGTTATCAAAAGAGTTAATCTCCTCCACGCTCTTAACCACCGCATAGTCTTTTGTAAAATAATCATTTAATATATCGGCATTGTAAATCAAACCGTAAGTCTCTACCACATAGGCGAGTCCCTTCACTTCATCGCCATCCTTCAATGCGAACTCATCGCTTGTCAGTTGCCCATAAACCTCTGACCCTGAGAGATCATAGCAATAGTCTTTCCATGTTGCCAAACCTATTGGACCATTTACTTGGAACAGTGTAGGTGCTTCTGACTTTGCCATCTCTGACTTTAATGTAGACTCATATGTACCGGAAGCCGCTGTCTGCACCACAACCTCCACACCAGTCTCAGCGGTATATGTAGCAGCCAGTTCCTCCCAATCCTTTGCCTGCTCTGGCTTAAAATTCAGATAATAAACCTTACCGTTTCCTGACGGTTTACTCGCATCTGCCTGTGTATTGTCTACTGTATCGTCTGCCTCGTCTGCCTCGTCTGTCTCGTCTGTCTTGCTCGCGCTGTCATCCGTCTTAGTGTCTGCCGCAGGAGCTTGTGTCTGCGCAGAATCACCTCCGCCACATCCAGTAAGCATTGTTGCCAGTATTGCTGCACTCAGTACTGTACTTAATAACTTTTTCTTCATAAAAATACCTCTTTCTTTCCACCACATACCACATTGTTATAATTGTCCATGGAACCATTACCGTACCACAAATTTCTGGAAACGTTTTCGGTAACGTTTCCGATAGACAAAATTATAATATCACTTTGCAGTATAAATAGCAAGGAAAAATCTTACATTCTTTTAACTTTGGCGAAGTTTCATGAAATATCGAGAGAATTTTACAGCAAATTTAACAAAAGAGATTGAAATTCTTCTTAAGAATTTCAATCTCTTTCCACAAATTCACTATATTTTTTCTACAAAAAAATTTAATCCCTCCCGTAGATATCCCGCGTATAAATTTTTTCTTCCACGTCCTTTAACTCTTCTGTCAAACGATTTGCAATAATGACATCTGACATTTCTTTAAACGCCGCAAAGTCGCGAATCACTCTGGATCGGAAGAATTGATCGTCCTTGAGTGTTGGCTCATACACGACCACCTCGACCCCCTTTGCCTTAATGCGCTTCATAATCCCCTGTATTGAGGATTGGCGGAAGTTATCAGAGTCCGTCTTCATCGTCAACCTGTACACTCCAACAATCTGTGGTTTCTTCGCCAGTATCATGTCCGCAATATGGTCCTTTCTTGTCCGGTTCGCATCCACAATCGCCGATATAATATTGTTTGGCACATTCTCATAATTTGCCCGTAATTGTTTTGTATCCTTTGGCAGACAGTACCCACCATAGCCAAAAGATGGATTATTATAATGAGTTCCGATTCTAGGGTCGAGCCCCACACCCTCAATAATCTGTTTTGTATTGAGTCCGCGCATCTCTGCGTAAGTGTCCAGCTCATTAAAATACGCCACCCGAAGTGCCAGATAAGTGTTGGCAAAAAGTTTGATTGCCTCCGCCTCCGTCATATCGGTAAACAGCGTTGGAATATCCTGTTTAATAGCTCCTTGCTTTAACAAATCTGCAAAAATTTTGGCGCGCTCCGACTGCTCACCTACAATAATTCGCGACGGATAGAGATTGTCGTACAGCGCTCTTCCTTCCCGCAGAAACTCGGGTGAAAAAATGATATTGTCGATGCCAAAGCGCTTCCTAACCGCCTTTGTATATCCAACTGGAACTGTTGATTTAATTATCATAACAGCGTCTCTGTTCACCTTCTCGACCAGCGCGATAACTGCTTCAATTGAGCTGGTATCAAAATAATTTTTGTCTGGGTCATAGTTGGTCGGCGTCGCAATAATAATGTATTTTGCATCTCGATACGCCGCCTCACCGTCCGTCGTCGCCGTAAGATTTAATTCCTTATTTGCCAAATACTCCTCAATTTCCTTATCGATAATCGGCGATTTTTTGCTGTTAATAAGCTCTACTTTTTCCTGAAAGATATCCACTGCTGTCACTTCATTGTGCTGTGCTAATAATATCGCATTGGAAAGCCCTACATATCCAATACCTGCCACTGCAATTTTCATTTTTATATCTCCTTATATTTTATTATTTGAACCAGCCATTCCAAAAACGCTCAACCTTGTTGGCAATTCCTGACACACTCACAACCTCGTATTGACTCCATTCCCTAGGAAACATTCGCTTGTACTGTGGTTCCAGAAAGCGCTCGTCGAGCAGTGCCACCACCCCAATATCCTCCGCAGTGCGAATTACGCGCCCCGCCGACTGCAACACCTTGTTCATGCCCGGATATCGATATGCATAGTCAAAACCATTCTCACCCTGCGCGTCAAAATGTTGCCGCAAAAGTTCACGCTCGCAGCCCACCTGTGGAATGCCAGTTCCCACAATCAATGCGCCAATTAAGCTGTCGCGTTTTAAGTCAATCCCCTCAGAAAAAATTCCGCCCATAACACAAAAGCCAATCAGGATAGCCCCCTTTGCCCCCTCCTCCTGAAAGCGTAGGAGAAATTCCTCCCGCTTCGCCTCGCTCATATAATCCTCCTGCACAATGCACTCCATATGGTCCGCATCATAATAGGCTTCCATAAAGCAGTGATGCACTTGTTCCAGAAAGAGATGGGACGGCAAAAATACCATATAATTGCCTTGTCGTTGCTGTACCACCGCATAAATATAATCTGCAATGCGCTGAAACTCCTCTGCACTTCTTCTGTTATATTTGCTTGTGACATCATTTGCGACAAAAAGTGCTTTTTTATTCTCATCAAAGGTTGATTTGGCATAGACCTCATAGTCCGTCGGCTCACCACCCAATAGCTTTTTATAATATTGTATAGGCAGCAGCGTTGCCGAAAATAAAATTGTGCTTCTGCCTTTCTGCATACACTGGCGCAGATTCAACGCTGGATTGACACAGAAAAGCTTTAACATAAAATCTCCATTTTCCAAAAGCTGGCTGTATATTACATAATTTTCATCCATAATCTCATAAATATTCAAAAAATGCGCCATCTCAAAATAAAAATCCATCAATTCCTTTTTGTTTGGAAAGGTGTCATGCTCGTCCAAGAAATCGTCAATCGCTGCATATAACTGGTTTAACGTCATCACAAACCCGTCAATTTCCTCCTCTTTGCGGTAGGTTTCGCACTGTCTTTTCATTGCGAGCAGCTCTTTGTTACATCGGTCAAGTAATTTTGAAATCTTTGGTGAAAGCTCTTTTATCAAATGTTTCATCTGCAAAAAAGATTCTTTGAACAGCGCTGCACTGTACATTTCCCTGCCGCGGTCGAGCAGATTGTGTGTCTCGTCAATCAGAAACACATAGTTTTGCTTACCAAGACCATCCGAAAAAAAACGTTTGAGATACACTCTAGGGTCAAAAACATAGTTGTAATCACAGATAATTGCATCTGAATACAAACTCATGTCAAGGCTTAGCTCAAACGGACACACATGATGTTTTTCCGCGTACTCCTGCACCTTCTCCCGCGTAAAATGCTCCTCGTGTGTCAGAAGCTCATACATGGCATCATTAATGCGGTCGTAATGCCCATTTGCATAGGGACACGCTTCTGGATTACACTCTGTCTCCTCCTGCGCCTCTCCCTCCTGTTTTAAAAAACAAATTTTATCCTTCGCTGTCAGAACAATCATTTTCATTTGAAGACCGCTCTGTTGCAAAAGTCCAAAACATTCCTGCGCGACAGTGCGAGTGATGGTCTTTGCCGTGAGATAAAAAATCTTCTCCGTCATCCCTTCCCCCATAGATTTCACCGCTGGAAAAACAGTCGATATTGTCTTTCCAACACCTGTCGGCGCTTCCAAAAACAACTTCCGCTTATGGTAAATCGTGCGATAGACATATGTTACAAGTTCCTTTTGTCCATCACGGTAAGCAAAAGGAAATGCAAGTTGTTTGATTGACTCAGTGCGGACCTTGCTCCATGTAAACTGAAAATCTGCCCACTTTTTGTACTCCAACATTAACTTTTCAAACCAATCCTTTAGTTCTGCAAAAGTATATTCCTCATGAAAATATTTTCGTTCTTCTGTCTCAATATGGCAGTAGGTCATGCGCACAAAAACCGCATCCAAAAAATTTTCTGCCGCGTACATAAACGCATAACATTTCGCCTGCGCAAGATGGACTCCCACAGGCGCGGTAATGCGCTTTAAGTCCTTGTAAGTGCCTTTAATCTCATCAATAATTACCTTGTTCTCTTCCGCATCACTGGGGTATGTCTCCTCCACAAACGGCAGCGCATGTGTCCCAAAGTTGTAATCAATAATTCCATCTGCTCTTCCTTCTATTATAATGTCATACTGTTCTGCTGTCCATCTGTAACGCAGTCCAATCTCAGAATGATACTCACTGCCCATGCGCCGCTGTATCATTCGATGAATACGGCTTCCCTCCTGCATCGCAGTGTCCGAACCACCTGATTTTCTATTGTCAATGCTGCCCTCCCGCAGTATAAACTCTACAAGCTGGCGAACAGATACGCGTATCTCCATTCAAATCCCCTTTGTAAACAAAAACTCTCTCTAAATGACAGTTTACCCTATCACTTAAAGAGAGTCAATTAAATTTTAGGATCTGTATGGGTCATCTACTTTTTTACAGATCCTTATGCAATGGCAAGCCCGTTCACATAGCTCTCAAACTCGTCACTATATCCTGCATACTTCAAAGTAAGAATTGAACGAAAATCCAGCCCCATCACGCCAAGAATAGATTTTGCATCCACTGTATAATGATTATAGGAAATATCAATATCAAAATCGCACTTTGATGCCTCATTTACGAAATTCTGGACTTCTGAAGGTGTCATTTTAATTTTGCGTTCTCTCATACATATCAACATCCTTTCCACACAAAATAACTCTGATTGTCAGTTTCCTGATTTCTCTGTTTTTAGGTATTATAGTATACAATATCTGTAAAGTAAAGCTTTTTGCCAGATTCTGGCGTATTTCGTCGTTTTCGTTGTACATTTGTTCTGTTTTATATTGAATCATAAAATGCTTTGTGTATTTTATATAATTCATTGTTTCCAATATTTAGATTATTATACAAATTTTAATAAAAAATCATATTACTTTTTCTTTTCAGTGAGCAAAATACAAAAATTTCTTTCAAACCCTTGCAAATCCGCCCTTGAAGAGAAAACGACAATTAATGTGTTAAATTGTAACACTTTTAGGCTTGCATTTTACTTTTTTTCAACTATACTGTCAATTATACGCTCTTAGGATCTGTAGAAAATAGTAATATATGTGGATTTTACAGGATATTTCTACCGTTCCTTGGAAAATGTTACCAAAAGAAAAGCGAGGTACATAACAATGACTGCCATGAAATGGTTCTACTCTTTTCTCAAAAAACACAATCGCAGTATGGTGCTAGGACTTTTATTAGTTACTGTAATTTCCATACTCGCCATTGTGAAGCCAATGGTTTCCGGCGCAATCGTCGATGATGTTATCACCGCCGGCGACTATGAATTGCTACCAAAGCTTATCGCACTCCTCATTCTAATCACAATCCTAAGGGGTGTGCTGCGCTTCTGGTCACAGGTTATCTTTGAAACCTGCTCACAAGATGTGCTCTATGCCATGCGAGATACTGTCTACCGAAAACTGCTTCAGGAGGATTTTAACTTTTATAATAAGAAGCGAACCGGTGATTTGTTAAGCCGACAGACTGGTGACATGGACGCCATACGGCATTTTATCGCCTTTGTGATCTATCAGGTTTATGAGAATGTTTTCCTATTTTTCTTTGCACTGATTATGATTTTCACTGTTAGCTGGAAACTTGCGCTTTGTATGTGTGTGGTGCTGCCGTTTGCGCTGCTTGTGACTTTAAGCCAAACCAAAAACGGTCGTCCTCACTTTCAGAAAATTCGAGAACAATTTTCCTCACTCAATACCTTTGTGCAGGAGAATGTTAGCGGAAACCGCGTTGTAAAAGCGTTTTCCAAAGAGGACTATGAAATCGAAAAATTTAATAAAGAAAATGATAACTACAGAGATGCGGAACTTGCCGCCGCGGAAATCTGGACCAAATATGTGCCACAGTTTGAGTTCCTCTCAAATATGCTCACAATCATTCTAATGCTTATTGGTAGTATTATGGTAATTCAAAGCAGTATGACTCTTGGAAACTATGTCACAATCAATGGATATCTTTGGATGTTGATGAATCCTTTACGTCAGATAGGATGGCGCATTAACGATATCCAGCGCTTTACTACCTCCGTAGAAAAAATCTATGCGACCTACAGTGAGGAACCCAAAGTAAAACATCCCAAAAAGGCAATTCCCTGCCGCAGGCTTCAAGGAGATGTTGAATTCCGAAATGTGTCTTATAGTGCGGACGACGAAGATATTATTCACAATGTCAGCTTTAAGGTAAAGAGTGGTCAAACCGTTGGAATCCTCGGTTCTACCGGCTCTGGCAAATCCACTATTATGAATTTAATCTGCCGCTTTTATGATGTCACAGATGGCGAAGTCCTGGTGGATGGACGAAATGTCAAAGAGCTGGACCTTTACAATCTTCGCCAAAATATCGGCATGGCAATGCAGGATGTCTTTCTCTTCTCCGATACCGTTGAGGGTAATATCGCCTACAGCCGACCAGACTGCCCTTTTGAGGAAGTGCAAAAAGCAGCTATTATGGCAGACGCAGACAACTTTATCCGCGAGATGCCTGACGGGTACGATACCATTGTAGGAGAACGCGGTGTAGGACTTTCCGGCGGTCAAAAACAGCGCATCTCATTAGCAAGAGCTCTGTTAAAAGAACCTTCTATTTTAATATTAGATGATACAACCTCCGCTGTGGATATGGAAACGGAAAGCTATATTCAACAACAGCTAAACAACATTGACCATGCCTGCACGATATTTATTGTTGCCTATCGCATCTCCTCTATTAAGGATTCAGACCTTATTCTAGTATTAAATAATGGAGAGATTGTGGAACAAGGAACACATGAGGAACTACTAGCAAACAACGGCTACTATGCAACAGTATTCCGCCATCAATATGGTGAATTTGAAAAGTACGTTGATGAAATCAATCAAAATACAATTAGGAGGTGAAAAGCATGGCACGAAATAAATACGATATAGACGAAGTGATGGAAGATAAGTTCGATCTCAATCAACTAAAACGCGTGTTCCAATATGTGAAGCCCTATCGCGGACAACTCACCTTTGCACTTTTTCTGATGTTGTCCTCCTCTGCTCTCACCATGCTCTTTCCTATGTTTATCAGTGAGATTATGGATACCTATATTCCTGAAAAAAATATTCAGGCAATTGTCGCTATCGCAATACTGTCACTTATAATTGTATTGTATACTTGCGTGTGTATTCGGTTAAAAATACGCATCACAAGCCGCATTGGACAGGCGATTGTACATCAATTGCGCTCCGATATTTTCAGTCATTTGCAGGAATTGCCCTTCTCCTACTATGACGACCGTCCCCACGGAAAGATACAAGTGCGTGTCGTCAACTATGTAAACAGTTTGAGTGATCTGCTCTCAAATGGTATTATCAACACCATCACTGATATGTGCAACTTAATTTTTATCCTGATTTTTATGTTTCTATTGCATGTACGACTCACATTAATTTGTCTATGCGGTTTGCCTATACTTATGGGTGTAATTATCTTTGTAAAAAGACGCCAACGACGCGCATGGCAAATACAGAGCAATAAGCAATCCAATCTCACTGCTTATATTGCAGAAAGTATCAATGGAATCCGAGTGACACAATCTTTTGTGCGCGAGCACGAAAACACTTCCATTTTTAATCATCTCAGCGATAGCTATCGAAGTGCATGGATGCGCGCAGTAAAGTACAACTTTATTATGTGGCCTTGTATTGACTCTATCTCAACCGTCACAACCGCACTCATCTATGTTATTGGCATTGGATGGATTTCTGGGGAACTTTATGGTGTGACAGTTGGTATCTTGATTGCATTTACCTCTTACATCTCAAGATTTTGGGAGCCAATCAATACCCTCGCCTCATTTTACAACTCTCTGCTCACTGCCATCGCCTACTTAGAACGCATTTTTGAGACAATTGACGAGCCAGTAAATGTAAAAGATTCACAGGACGCTGTACCCATGCCACCAATCAAAGGCAGCGTTACATTTCAAGATGTATGCTTTAGCTATGAGGATGGTGTTCCAATTTTAAATAAGGTAAACTTTACAACAAATGCAGGTGATACATATGCAATTGTGGGACCTACCGGTGCTGGAAAATCCACCATTGTAAATTTGATCAGTCGTTTCTACAATGTAGACTCCGGCAAAATTTTAATTGACGGCACAGATATCTCCAGCGTAACGCTGAAATCACTGCGTAGACAAATGGGAATTATGATGCAGGACAGTTTTATTTTTTCCGGCACCATTATGGACAATATTCGTTATGGAAATCTGACTGCCACTGACGAGGAAGTGATCGCCGCCGCCAAAACAGTATGTGCCCATGATTTTATTATGGAAATGGAAAATGGCTACCAGACGCAAGTCAACGAGCGCGGAAGCCGTCTCTCAGCAGGTCAGCGCCAGCTCATCAGTTTTGCGCGGGCACTACTAGAAAATCCAGCAATCCTAATACTTGATGAGGCAACTTCAAGCATAGATACTGAGACAGAAATTTTACTGCAAAAAGGGTTAAACAAACTTCTGGAAGGCCGAACCTCCTTTATTATTGCCCACAGACTTTCCACAATAAAAAATGCAAGCCGTATTCTGTATGTAGACAAAGGAAATATCCTTGAAGCCGGAACGCACGAAGAACTGCTTGCACAGAAAGGAGAATATTATAAACTTTTTATGTCGCAGTATGATTTCTTGGTGAATAGACAGAGTGGGAATTAGAAACAAATCTACAATTAAGAAACAAATTATTGTAATATCATTTTATTCTATAATTGACTTATTGAGCACCAGAAGCTTTTTAGCATATTTGGTGCTCTTGTTGTCTTTGTATTAGCACATTGGTAAAACGGTCTAAATCTTCCTTTGTCGTAATCTTAAAATTCCCTTCATCACCTGGTATCATAACGATATCCAGCCCTGCCATAATTGCGGGTTCTGTCGAACCATTCACCGACCGTATCTGGTCTGGAAACAATTTTTCGTTCGCCTCAAAATACCTGCCAATTTGGAAAGTTTCTGGCGCCTGCCCTGCATAAATTTCACTTCGATCTAGCAACGCACAAATTTTCTTTCCGTCCCCGCTTTTGTAGACAGTATCCTTCATAGAAAGTACTGGAATCACGCCGTCATGTCCTTTTATTGCCTCCAAACTATCTGATATCATCTGCGCAGAAATCAATGGCCGCGCTGCATCATGAATGATTACATTATCTGACTCCTTCGCATACAAACCAATATCTTTCAGTCCATAATATATTGAGAGCTGTCGATTCTCTCCTGGTTTAGAAAATCCACGAAACTTTTTGTCACAATTATTCTGCGAACAATCATACATTTCAAGACAGTTTAAGATTGTATCCCACCACTGCCTATCTGCCACAATCTGAATTGCATCAATCTCTTTATGCTTTCCAAATTGTTCTATACAATAAGAAATGATTGGCCTACCACTAATCTCAATATACTGTTTGGGAACATTCGCTCCAAGACGTGTGCCTGTCCCTCCTGATAATATCAGTGCTATATTCATATATCCCCTCCAATGAAAATTATAACGAATAGCTCCTGTTTCTTTACATTGAATCGTCACAGTATTGACGAATTTCCTGTATCACTTCCTTATAAGATTTTTCTTTTCCAAATAAGAGCGTCGTGCCAAGCACAAATCCATCCATTCCCATTGGTGCAAATTTAAGAATCTTATCAGCACTGCATGCCCCATCCCAATAGGTCTTAAATTTCATTTCGTCCTTTAAATGCAACAGACGTGTTATCTTTTTTCCGACATAAGGCATGTACATCTGTCCTGCATTGCCAGGATTTACTGTCATAATTAACACTTTTTTCACAATGCGAAGCATCTCATACACTGTCTCCACGCTTGTCCCTGGATTAATTGCAATCCCAGGCACCATACCCGCATCTATAATCTTCTGCAAAGTAGTCGAAGGGTGATACTCTGCCTCAGGGTGAATATAAACCGTATCACCAGGACGCAGATTCTTTAGAAAGAGCTGCACATTATTATTTGGATGTTCAATCATCAAATGCACATCAAGCGGCTTTTTTGTCGCGCTGGCTATGTATTTCATATCGTTTAACGACATTGCAAAGTTCGGTACAAACCGTCCATCCATAATATCAATATGAAAAGAATCAATCCCACCTTCGTCCAGTTCCCGGACTTCTTTCTCTAAATTGCCATAGTTGGCACACATCAGTGATGCAGTTAGTTCTAAACACATTCGTTGTCTCCCTATTGAAAATACTATTCAAGAAAGTTTTTATCTGCATATACAATCTTGTACTTATCGCGATTTACATTAAAAAAAAGTGTGATTAACCTCTCTGAAAGAAATCCTGGATACCGATTCTGATACGCATCCTCTCGTATTCCACCATGTTCTGCACAAATAAACAAAATTGGAAAAAGCCATGAACATAAACTATTAAGTATCTCCTTCTTCATAATAAACATATTACAAGGAGAGTATAAATTTGTATCAAAAAAACAAATTGCCTCTTTATAGTATTGTGGATATATTCTTCTCATATAATCCATCATAAAATCCCAATCCGTTGCTACATGTCTTTCTTTATAATTTGCAGCAATACTTGACATAACATATAGCGGGGTTGGTAAAATCACATCAATATCTCTATCTTTCATTTGTTGATACCAACCCTCTTTTAAAATAAAATGCCTTCGATAATGCTCAAGTCCTACAACATCTTGCTTGGCATTTTTCCATATCCAATACAGTACTGTCAATTCACAAAACTGCTTATTTCTATCCGATATATTTTCCCCAGTATCATCCATTATCTTACATATTTTGTCTGATGCAAGTATTGCTCCAGCTTGAATCTCTCTCTGAAATTTGGTCATATTATAGTTTTGCTTTAACGGTTTGTCAAAAACAGATCGCGCAATATATATATTTGCTGGCTCACTAGCATTATCCAATTTATTATAATTTTCACCGTTTTCTGTATAATAACATTCAAGAAATAAATTACGCAATTTAAGATCAAGCTCAGGCGTAAGAGGAATAATCTTTTTCATTCCCATCCTATGCAACTTTTGGGTTAAATTATAATGATATACTCCTCTCGTTCCCAAATACACAGGATAATCTGAATGAAGTTTTGTGTTCTCGTCAAACCAAATTACTGGAATACCATCAATTTCCAAATTATTTTTCTCATCATTATCATATAGGTATGCTGCTATCTTTATATTTGGATATAATTTTGAAAGATATACTCCTAATGTTTGCGCCCTTGAATGAGCACCAACAATGTATATTTTTTGTTCCATATAGGTTCACCTTAAATTCCTATTAAATATCAAGTAAATTACTTGCAAGATATAACTATCTAATTATTTCGTTTTTAATAACGCTAAACTTGATTTATCTCCTATTGGAGTTTTTGTTATTTGAATTCCTCTTTCCTGTTCAAAAAAATCTACTGCCTGCCTTACTCCAGAAAAAACATCAGAAAAATAATCATGTAGCAATATACATCCTCTATCTATCATTTTGTCCCAAAAAAATCTTAGCCCATTTAACATTGGTATATACAAATCCATATCCAAATTTACAAAACAGAATTTATCCTCTACTCCTAACATACTCTCAGGAAAATAACCTTTCTTTATTATAATATTTTCTGGATAAGTCATTTTTTGCATAACGAAATCGATTTCTGTATCTGCAAAAAACAACTTATTTGCAAATCTACTCTGATTAAAAACCTTATTATTCATACCTTTTTCGTATTGAAGGTCGTCGCTATCAAATCCTTCAAAAGTATCACATAGATATAACTTTCTATCAGAAAAATAATAATTAATAAATTTTGCGGAATCTCCTAAAAACACACCACATTCCGCAACACTTCCTTCTATTTGTCCTTGCTTAATCCAATCTGCATATCCTTTTATAAATGCAGTTCTTTGATCAACAAACAATTCTAAATATTGAATATCTGTGAATACATCCACTACTTTATCCTGTGGAATATCTAATTGCACAGTTAATTCTTTAATCTGTTTGACAGCAATAGGGCTGCTGACAACGATCATTAATATATCAAAATCCTTTTCTAAAATCTGATTTGGGCTGATGATAGGATAAGATAATAATGTCTGTTCCCATATTTTTTCATTGCTATCTGTATATGCAATTACTTCCTTATCCCCCTGCACAAGCAAATTAGGTAATATCTGTCTCCCATAATCACCGCATCCCCATATAATAATTTTCATACAACCTCCTACTTTTCCAATCCAAAAGCTTTTTTTGTCTCTTCCGAAAAAATTAATTCCACATCCATCATATATATTTTCTTTTCAGGATATTTCTTGGTCAACTCTGCAAATAGCTCATTTCTTGACTTTTCATATGTATTCGCAATCAATACTATGTCACAGTCAACATGATTCAACGCAATTGGATTATTGACTGCAAGTCCCATTTTCTGTAATTCTGTATAATTTCGATCCAACCATAACACTACATTGCAAAATCTTGTTCTTTTAAGATAATTATAAAGCCTTTGACCATATGTCCCTGCGCCATATAAAATAATATTGCTCCCCTTATACACTTCCTTAAATGGAAACAAATAATCCAATGTATCATAATTTTTGTATAGACCATCTGCACGTGGAATCATCAAAAATAAAACATATTTTAACCACTGTTCTCTCAAATCAAAAATTCCAGAATATTTCTCAAATATATGATTAACTGAAGAAAATAAAACACCAAATTGTTCTCTTTCTTTTTCATAATTTTGGATATTTTTTACCATAGACCCTGTAGTTTGTCTATAATGATACAAGCACTTGCTCATAACATAAATACTGTGTGCATTTAGTAATGCAGGATATGTACAAGCAGCATCTTCCCCCATACATATTCTTTCATCTACAGCCATTTGATAACACATTATGCTCTCTTTCTTAAATAATTTCCCCCACACTCCTGCTGATACATTCCAATCAAAAAAAGCATCTCCAACAATCATACTTGGATACACGGTCTCAATCAATTGACGCTTATCATAATACCCTTCCTCTAAACCACACAATACTTTCTTGGATATATTACCTGTATCCTCAATATGTCCACACATAACAATATCCACTTGATATCTATCCAAAATGTTAAATAATTCCATAAACATATTGGCTTCAATCCAATCATCTCCATCAACATATGCAACATATTCTCCTTGTGCTTCGACCAGACCAGCCTTTCTTGCACTGACAAGACCGCCATTTTCTTTATGTATCACTTTAATTCGGGAATCTCTTTCTTTATATTTGTCACAGATCTTGCTACAGGAATCTTTAGAACCGTCATCCACTAACAATATTTCTAAATCTGTATATGTCTGTTTCATAATACTCTCTATACATTGTGGCAAATAATTTTCAATATTATATATTGGTACAATTATACTTATCATTTCTCTCTAAATTATCACTATTATTTAATATAGATTGTTTTATCAACATTATTATTTCGACAAATCCAACTGTAGTTATTTTTTCATATTTTCGCTCAATAAGAACCTTCTTTATTTCACTTTGTACTCTATCCCCTATAGCCGCAATAACAATCCTAACATTCTGTTCATCCAACAACTTTTCATTAAATATATGGACGTGTATTTTATATACTTCTGATACATTGTTTGCTATATCTGACACTACTATTCTTATTTTTTCTCTACTATACTGACAAAAAACCAATAAATATCTAACAAATGCTTCTGCAACTGCTCCTGCACCATATATCACTATATTTTTCTTAGACGCAATCTCTTCTAAAAACTGTGTATCTAAAATGTTTTGCTCTTTATCCAAATCAAAAACAAAATTATTTACAACGATTGCACATAACTGTTTATATTCGTTTTCAGATTTTAGGTTCGTCAAATTATTAACACAGACGGCTGCCGCCATGTCATGAAAACTTTTATTATATTGCTGTAATATATTTCTATTTTTCAAAAAATCTTTCACAGCATAAAGCGCTTTTATAAAATCTTCTGGAGTATCATCAATGTTTCCTTGTAAACTACAATTATTATGTACTCTATAGTACAATAATTTTTTATCAATAATTCCAATTCTTTTCGCAACGGAAAGAGCCGAATATGTAAAATACAAATCATTTGACCTTTTTATTCCCTGAAATATGAAATGATTTTGTGTAATAAAATCTCTTAAAAACAATTTATTCCAAGCAACTGGTATTGTAAAACTATATATCACATCAACAAGTTCAGAGGATGCCTTAATTCCAGTTCCAAATAACGGTGCACGTAGCGCATGCCATGTATCAGAAATTATCTTATTGCTTAAATTATCATATTTATATGCATCAAAAATTAATATATCTGTATTATCTATTTCTGCCTTTGTTATCAAATTTTCCAACATATCATTACAGAAGAAATCGTCTGAATCTAAAAATAATAAATACTTTCCCCTTGCAATTTTCATGCCTGTATTTCGCGCGATACCTGCAAATTGATTTTTTTGACTCAGTACGATAATTCTATTGTCACGATTTTCATACTCTTTTAGTATTTCAAAAGAAAGGTCTTGTGATCCATCATCAATACAAATAATCTCAAAATTTATATAAGTTTGCTTCAATAAACTATCAAGACATTCTCTAATATATTTTTCTGAATTATAAACTGGTATGATAATGGATACTATTATTTTATTTTTATCTTGTATTGTATAACAATTATGTGTTTTTATTTTCTTCACCTCAAATACGAACCCATTCATTAGGAATTGTCGCTGATCTCCAGTTTTTAGGACAGATCACCAATTTATTAAAATTGGAATTTAGATATGCTGCCCAGTAACTAAATGTACTATTTGCTATAATATTATTTCTGCAATGCTTCATAATAGTAAATTCTTCATAATCCTTAAACCCCATATCGCTAACAAGTATATTTTCATAATGAATATTAATATTTTGTTTCACCCATTCTATATCATCTGTAAATAATAAATATATTGGTGAATCTATTCTTTCTTCTACAAGTTCAATTGCTTTATTATAATATTCCGAATCACTTATATCACGGTTAAGTCTTAAAAAGTCTCCTCTGCGAATATGTATTGAAACAGTATTTCTATATTTTATTATTTCACCCAGTTTCCTAGGAAGTTTTATTTTTTGTTTCAAAGAAAATTCTTGTTGTAAAGTACCCTTTATGTCATCAAAATATATTAAATTAAAAAAATATCCTTGATAATATGTTGGTATCATACATTTTATCTTTGTTAAATTCCCTTTAAAATTTAATTCCTCATTTCGATATGCCCAAATCCATTTATTCATCACTGAAAGACTATATATCATCCTTTGTACATATCCACTCTGTTGTAAATATCTCCAACGCAAAAGTATTTTATCATCTGCTACAGGAAGCGATGTCCTAAAGTATTGTAATCCATACTTCCTATGTTTTAACTTACCTTTATAATGAACTCTTTTTCCCATTCGATACATATCTTCATTATTGATGTATCGGATGTCAAGATATACTTTTTTTCCTGTTAATATACTAACTTTTCTCGCAAATGCATATTGAAACATTTGATTGCCTAATCCATCTGATATCCTTACAATATTCATACTAACCCGCCATTCTTTTCTGAGAACGATGCAAACTTATCCCTATAAGCTTACTATATTTCATACAAAATATCTTCTATTGAAATTATTGGACACTCCACCTTTGTCAAGAGCATTTTTTTAATTTCTTCATAATATGTAATAGCAGTCACCACTATTGCATCTACAGGTTCCATATCCTCTTCTATAGATACAATATCTAAATTTGTATAAGTTGAATCTCTATTTTTATCTATACCATATGCCACAACAATTCGAGTATTTTTGAGTTCATGAATAAACGTATTTCCTACATGACTCATTCCATAAACAGCAATTTTTTTATATCCATTCTTTTCAAAATATGTTGACAGCTCTTTTCCACTCTGCTTAATTTTCACCCATTGGTTCATCATAAGAAACAAAGATAAATGTTTATCTGATTCAAGCTGTATTTTATCTATTTTTTCAAACAATACTTTTCCAGCTCCCCCTGCCCCAAAAACAGCCCCTGTTAGCCCCGCTAATATTACTGTAACAATTGTTTTTTTCATCAGCTTAAATCTCCTCCACAATTTCATCCTTCATTATTTTCATTATAAATTAGAAATATATTCCTTTCGTATATATTTCAAAATCTCATTCTCTTATATTCCCATTATTTATATACTTTTCCAATTGTAAGCTGTTAAATTAAAAATCTCTCTGCTAAAGCAAAAACCTCTTTCTATCATTCCTTTTACTCTTCGATCAACTCATAGATGATATCCTGTATCGATATAAAAGGGCAGCTCAATTTTTTTCTTAAGCTTTTGTGTATTTCCTTAAAATAAATAAACGGGGTAACTATTACTACATCTACGGGTGGTAATTCATCGCTTGGTTTGAGAACATCACAATAATGAACATTCAAACCATCTGCATTTTTATCAATAGTATACACTACTTCAACATCTGTATTGATCAATTCACGATATAAAGCTTCTCCTAATGAGTTCATCCCATATATTGCTATTTTTTTGTATTGACAGTCGAGTAAATAATCTGCTATTTTTACTTCCATCTGTTTTAGTTTAAGCCACTCATTCTCTAATAAGAAAAAAGCATAATACTTATCAGCATTTTCCTTATATCTCTTTACTAGACTAACTATTTTATTTCCCACTACAATAACTGCACCAATCACCCCAGAAATACCCAATATTTTTCCTAATTTATGCATTATCTATCTCCTCTAGTTCCTCATTATCCTTAATAAAAATTTGCAAAGTATCAACTATCCCGAACATTTTTCAAAACAATCCAACATAGATTCCTTGGACATATTTAATATCTTAACATTCTCATGTTCTGCATATTTAGAAAGAAGCTTAAATTGCGAAAACGTTTCATACCATGTTCTCATTTCATAAGTCATATCATACCCTCGCCTAAAAATTCTAGTTAAATTTAACTTCTGGTCATTGTAAAAATGAGTACTTCCCTGCTCTATTTCCAGCTTTTCATTTACCGATAGTGCCTTAAACATAGACAAATCAGCTCCATACAATACGATTCTCTTATACCCCAACTGTATTCCAACATACAATGCCATAATACCCACATTTATAAAATATGGAGAGATAAGATTTTGTTCCAATAATTTGGGAGAATACGCATCCATCCCTACAATTTGTTCTGTTGCAAATACAGACCTGATATTCATTTCTCTCCCCTTTATCATTATTACATTCTTATTTGTACTTGGATAAAAAAGAATAGTTTTTTTATTTATCTCTGCAATCCGTTTATATAATTTATAATTGTTCTTACTTGGTACAAATAAATTAGGGTCCGCAAAGCATACATATAGGGGTTTTAATTTCTCATACAATTCGAGTTCAATCGCATGATTTACCATCATAATATCTGTATTATTGGGGTCCAAATATTTTAACGACATATTGAGTGAAGGTCCATTCAAAATGATACTTAATTCCTTTCCATTATCCTTTTGGATTGGCAATCTACTATTAATTTCACCACTTAGTATAGCCTCTGTTACTCTGCATAACCAGGGATACCACTTTATACAATCATGCAACTTATTGATAATACTCATTTAATTATACCTCTTCTTTTCTAATTGCCTCTTAATTCCTCATCCCATAGTCGTTTTAACTGTAATCTATCTATTTTACCATTCGCGTTCATTGGCATTTTATCTATCACAATAATGCGTGCGGGCAGCATGTATTTTGGAAGTCTTTTTTTTAAGAATCTATAAATTTCGCTCTCACTGATACTTTCAGAAGCAGTACAAAACAAAACAATCTTTTTATATTTCTCATCGTATAAAACACAACTTTGTTGAATTAGTCGCATGCCATATGCTGCAGACTCTATTTCCCCAAGCTCAATGCGATAACCCATATATTTAATTTGAAAATCTTTTCTACCTAAAAACTCCAATTCTCCGTAAGAATTATATTTAACGATATCCCCAGTTCTGTAGATTCTCTCATCATACTCCTGATTTATTGGATTTCTCACAAAAACCTGATCTGTTTTCTCTTTGTCCTTATAATAACCATTTGCCAGACTACTTCCTCTGATACAAAGTTCACCCTCCTGATTTCCTTCCACCAATTTATCCCATTCATCTAAGACAAAAATATCCGTATTTTCACAAGCATATCCAATAGGAATTGTATCCTCATCATTGTAAACTTTCTCTATTTTATAATAAGCACAAGCATATGCAGCTTCCGTCGGACCATATAAATTTATAAATTTTGTATCTGGATAATATTTACGCCAAATATTTAAATGTTTCATTGGCATAACTTCTCCACAAAACATAACAAGACGCAAATCATTTATCTTCTTTTCTGTAAAAAAATCCCGCATTGTCAGTATTGTCAAAGCCGACGGAACCCATATTAAAGTATTAATATAAAATTCATTGATAAAATTAATTAATTCAAAGGGTGCAGAGAATTTAGATTCTGGTATTATCACTAATGTTGCACCAATACACAGAGGAGTATAAATGTCTGGCATAGAAGCATCAAAATAAAATGGTGCCTGATTTCCTAAAACCACCTGATTATCAAAAGGTAGATACTGACATTGCCACTCAATGTAGTCAATGATTGCCCTATGGCTGATAACAACTCCTTTGGGAATCCCCGTTGAACCTGATGTAAATAAGATATATGCCGGATCGGTATCAATAATTTTTTTATTCTCTACTTTTCTATGAAATATTTTTTTATCAAACTTTAGCTCTTCTATAAATACAAATTTACCTTGAAAGCCTGCTCTTACTAATAGTTCTTTATATTGTATAGATCCAACTGCAATATCACACTCCAATAAATCAATAATCAACTTCAATCTTTCTTCTGGCATTTTGACATCTAACGGAACATAATAATTTCCACTATACAATATACCCATAAATGCCACATATTCTATAATACTTTTCTCACAAAAGACAATGATGGGTTTATTTATACGCCGCTGCATTTCACCAATATAATCCGCTAAATTTATTGCACCTTCATAGATATCCTCAAAAGTCAAACTATTTTTTTCATCCCGAACTGCAATTTTTTTACTGTGTAACCTTACTTGTCTATCTAAATACTGTGTTACATTCGTAATCATTTTCTGCCTCCAAAATCAATCACTTTATGTATTCTTATAATTGCTTAAAGTTAGTTCTACCAAACTTCCTGAACTTTTAAGGAATAGTTAACATAACATATATATTCCTTCATATAATCATGAAAGGTTACTTTCTTTATTTCATTTAGTTTTACCATAGTATAAACGCTATCATTTTCCACCCATTTAAGATCCATCCACTTTATTACACTCGGATATATTGGTATCTCATTTGCCCAAACTGCATCTTCCTTTGCCAATTCCTCTATCAAATTTAAATCTGGTATTTTTATATTTTTTAATCCCATTAAATATAAAATCTGTCTGATTGCCTCCCATGCCAAAGTATTGGACCAATGCTGTCCATCAAGAAAGAGTTTCTTTTCTTTAAAATTCTGCATAATAAATGTATTTAAATGAATATCCGCCATTTCATCATTAGTTGTGTTTGTGCGAATACTAGATGTCATAATTTTTTCTAAATATCTATCATCATAAAAATCCAATTTACTGATTTCATATAAAACATCATCTTCACTAAGTCCTTGTCGTAGCATTCGGACTATATTTGTATCAGTATATCGAAATGCTCTAATATCACCCAACTTTTTCTTTAATTTCATCTTATACGGATTGCATAAATACGTAATTCCCATTTCCTGCGCACATATTATCTGCGGATATAAAAATTGCATATATGTTAAAGGCATTTTTATTATTGGTACACTCACTAACGAAGCAGCAGTTTCCTCACTTCTCAAATGTAATTGAATGACAAAATCTGCATATCTATACAATAAATTTCTCTGTCGCCTTAACGATGCATTACTCTTTAAAAGTGCTTTCCAATAAAACTTAACAATATAGTGATTGTTTATTTCTGGAGTTAAGGTCAACCCTTTCACTACTAATTCTTGATGGCATAGTCCTTCCACTACAATCAACTTTTTTTTGCCTTGAAATGCCTGTTCAAAAATATTACTATCAACAAAGTCTTCCCAAGGTTGAAAGCATAGCGATAACTGACTTTCAATATGTGCTACTCCCAAAGCACTAGCGCATATAATAATATAGTACCCGTTCATTATAGGTAAGTCTGAAATATTAATCCTTGTTAAATTGTCAAAATCTGTTTCTGTCTCGTCATTACTTGTAAAGTAATTAATTTTTATTTTATCGGAATATTTTTTTACAAATTCTTTGGCCTCTTTACCTGCTCCAAAAATAATTATTTTTTTCTTTGCTATTAGCGAATGTATGTCTGGAATAGCCACAATAACTCCTCCTAGATAATTTATATTAGGCTGTCAACCAATTTTCCAATATCCTTCACAGTTTTAAAATTTTCGCTTGTAATCAGCATTTCATTAATCCGAATAGAATAAATATCCTCTATATTCACCACCAACTGCATAAGTCCTAAAGAATCTAAAATATCACACTCAAAAAGAAGCGTATCCTCATTAAACTCTTCATACGGATTTATCTCTGTAATCATATTTGTTATTTTTTCCAACAAATCATTGTTCATTTTGAGCCTCCAGTTAAATATAAATCAACTATTATTTATCTCTTCTCTAATAACATCATGCAAAGCTTTATATCCATCTTCCATTGTTTTTCCTACCAAATTTTTAATAAAAGTATCTTGATTACAAAGCATACTTTGAAGTTGTTTTTCCAGTCTATGCCTATCTTTTGAGAACGCTATAATATCTTTGCACAATTTATCTATATCCCGATAAATCTTAAAATTCCCTTCATGATGTCGAATAAATTCATAATCCTGGCAACCTGCAATACAAAATACAGGTTTTCCAGCCTTAATCGTATCAAATATAACTGTCGAAACATCTGTTATTACGAAATCGCAAGTTTGAATTACTTCCCAGATTCCCTGCATTTTATTAGCAAACAAAATATTTTTGTTTGTACTATATTTTTGTTCAATTTCATCTTCTAATTCTTTATCGATATTAGGATGATTTTTAAAAAATACCGTAACTTGTTCAGAAGGTAGCATTTCTAATACACTGGTACAAATATTAAGATAATTTTTTACCGTACTATATCCAATTAAAGGACAAGTTGGCGCTAATAATACTTTTATCTTATTGTCAGGAGATAACTTAATACTTTCAGGAATATTTTTTATATAATGTCTCCAGTTATAGTCAGGCACGCTATATATCTTTCCAGTATAATTACCTAAATCCCAAATTGCATTCATTTTTTTATTACACCATATTCGTATACAAATTTCATTTGCGTAGGGTTCATATTCCTTAGCATCAAATACTTCTACAATATCTCTTCTAAAAAACTTTGTATTCCAATGTCTGCTATTTGCATATAAAATATTGCTTTGCCAAAAGTTTGTATTTCCCCAAGCTTCGATTAAGCAATATTTTCTTATTTTGAAAAAAGTATGACTACAAGTATCTATATATAGTTTATGGAAACATGTTCTTTCCAAATAATTAAGAAATTTTCTATTTAAATATTCAGATAAATCAATATCATCCAAAATAAAATAAAGATTTTCATCTATTCTATTTGTAATGTATTGACAATCTTCTAAATAAATCTTATAGTTTTTTTGAAATAGTTCTTTGTCAAAATAATCTTCCAAACATTCTACAGAGATACCTTTTTGTCTAAAATACTCATTATCCTCATTATTATAAAAACTAATTATCCCAACATTAAATTCATTTTGATACAATTGAATATCGTCTAACGCCCATTTTAAGTGCTTTCCATTATTTAATGCAGCATACAAAAAACCCATTTCAAAAGATTTCATCTCCAAAGATCTTGGATATTTATTTTCTTGATTCATCCAATATTTCCATTGTTCTAGTTGTTCTTGTGTGTCAAATCCCAACCTTTCAGGATTCGGATTATAGTTACTTCTACGCAGGGTAAATAAACATGTTTGTTCTTTTTCTGCCAATTTATCTAATATATAACAGTCTATTCTTTTATTGTGTGCGTAAATAAAAAAGGCTTCATTTATCATCCAGTTCTCTTTGTCATCAACCAAATATATTTTGCCTATTCTATATTCTTGAAATACTTTTTTGATCACTTTAATATTTTGCAGCATTCTGTCTATTGTAGACGGCAATCCCCCTTCAAGATGATATGATATTCGATAAAGATATTGTTTTTGTAAATTACAGCTCTCTATTATATTTGTAATCCTTTTAATTATACTGATTATTGTGCTGTAATCGCTTAGTTCATCTGGTTCTAAATAAACAATTGTTTCATTTGTTTTCTTACATTCCACATAAAATGCATATTTTGATGTGCCAATTATATATTCACTTCCACAGATATTTTTCAATTGTTTTAGTTGTTTTCTATTGCTGCAAACTAATAGCTCGACCATACTTATCCCCTTGAAACTACAACTTATTGCTATAAACTAATTCTATATATTTTTTCTCCAATACATGATTGTGTATGGACTAATTTCTCCTGAGAATTATTGATTAATTCAATCAACTCTTCAATAGAAATTGCGTCATTCTCGCGAAAAACATAATTCTTTTCTATGATTTTTGTCTCATCAAAAATATCTTTTTTAACCTGATAAAAATCAAACAATATATCTCTAATCCATTCCACGGTTTCACGCAACATATCAATACACAAATATCGATTTTTATTCGTATAGCAATACAGTTTGTCTTGATTAAAACAACCAAAATAAACAATTTCATCCACAAATATTTCTTTCAGTATATCCAATAACTTTTGTGGTACACCTTCACTCTCTATCTGTAATTCTAAGTTTGTTTTTACCATTCTCAAAATCCCTGTGATTGAATGCAAATATATATGCTCGTCTATTATTGTTATTGCTCTATAATATTCCACATTATTTCTGTCTGCTATAATTTTCTCCTTTGAAAGAACTTTACCAGATGAGATATCCCATTTTATTAATACTCCACATCTATTTAATGCATAAATATAATTGCCATATCCACACAAAGAACAAAATCCCTGTTCCAATTCATTCATTGTATGAAATTGTATCTTTTTAGTATTAAAATCTAAACTCATAAATGCAGGCTGCGTCCAACATGGTATATAAACTTTATCTTCATATATATAGCTAGAGTCGCTCGCAGCAAGTGCTGAATATCCTTCTCCAAAAGTATTTGTATAAATATTCGCTATGTTAATACTTTCTTTTATGCGTTGTCTAACCATATTATAGATAATAATAGAATCAGCCTTTGCTGGAAAAAGGTATAGTTCTTCTTCCCAAACAGCACAAGTGCTCATGGCTATGCTATATGTGCTAAGCTCATACTTAATCATTGTTTCTTCTATCTGTTTTTTCTCAATGTCATAAATTGCGATTTCACGCGCACATAGTGGAATAAAAAGTAATTTTTTATTGTAATTTTTCATTAGAAATAAACTAGTATCAAAATTTCCTTGATATGTAAATTTTCCAATTAATTTTAACTCCCCATCATATATATCAATCGCATATAATCCATTATAATTTCCTGAAGAAATATATATTGTTCCATTTATTACTGTGAATTGACTATTCAAAAGCGGTAGTTTTTTAAAACTATCCGTCTTCTCTATTCCTTTTTCAAAACTCATATCGTTTATACTACTCCTATATTGTCAACCCCATGTCTTCTTAACAAAAAGAATATTAAACAATAATATTAACATTTTGTATCATAACCATTTTCCCTATCTGTTCATAAAGCTGTATCACACTACTTTCATCCCCATAATATGCATCGCTCAAAATGATTGCCCTATCCAAATCAGCAGAATCATCATAAATCCCCCATCCTTCTTCCTTGTATTGATTAACAATTTGAGTATATTCCTGCCATAGCTGTGGTCTCATACTTTCTACAGTTGCTTTAATTAAAGGGTGTGGCCTCCAGAGAAGAACAATTTCATCCTTTTTTTCTCGAAATATGTTAAATACACACTTTATCTTATACAACATCTTTTCATTGTGTTGTAATAATGCTGCAATCCCTGTATTATAAAATATAATCTTTTTTGAACCACCATCTGGTTTCTCAATGATTTCCCTCCATTTTTTTGGTATAATCAAATCTTCTTTCTTAGTGTTTAATACTTTGTCAATCTTGGGTGAACCAAGTCCAAGAATTTTATCATTCAAATATTTCTCTGTTGTTTTATCATGTGTATTTGCAATATCTATAAGTGCCTTAATATACATCTGTTTGATACGATCTGACTGTACAATTACCTTATCTGCATTCAACACTCCTGGTACAGTACAAAAGTGTTTTCTCTCCTCACCGCTTATATTCTCATCCAAAATAAAGTAAGGAATATAAATAAGATTTTGTGTAAATTTTTTTAAATTTTCAGAAAAGAAAAACGGATGGATACTTGTAACATAATTATATTGGTCATATGGATTATGAATATAGATTGCATCTGGTTTATGAAGTGCAAAATCATAATTATCATACTTTACAATTGGTACATAATCCGGATATTGTCCCCCTTCATAATGCATTTCTCGAAAACTTCCATCAGGATTTTTATTATAATATGGTACAGGAATAACATATGCATCGCAATTTTTATCTGCTTCTGCTGCCATCCACACACTCTCTAAGCTATCCCACATACTTGCTTTATAAGGCAAAAAAACCACTTCTCGCTTAATATTAATATCATTATTAATACTATTCTCAATTTTTAATAGTTGTTTTCTTAAGATTTTATATATTTTATTTTCATTAACTTGTGTATTTCCTAATATTTGAAATATTTCATACGCCACCTCACAATATTCTTCAACATACGAAACTGTAATATGGTCTTTGGCATTTAAATTTTCAATTGTATTTCCAAGGGTAATTGCAAACTCTTGACATTCGCTAATCATGTTCTGTGCTAAATTGTAATTATGACTACTAAGTGTTTCTTTTATTTCTTTGTGTGCCTGTTCCAAACTTTTGATACAATCTATCAACTCTCGTTTTTGCCATTCCCTCATAATTTATTATCCTCACTATTAAGCTAAAAATTAAATATTGTTAGATATTTTTACACCTTCATACCACAAAGTATCTGCTATCCCCAACTGAATTAATTTTTCCGCATACGCACTATCCAATCTCTGTTCATTAAACTCTGTCCATTTCATATGTCCTCCTGGTTTCTCATTAGAAAGCCAATATAAATGATTTGCTAGAGAATACCTTTGAATTTGCGTGTTTTTCTTTGTTTTATACCTGTTTCGTAACATCACTTTTTCTAACGTATCCGAATTAAATAACAGCACATGTTCACTCCAATATGTAAAATCCTGAAATGCTTTACAATTATACTTCGATATCAATGCATCCTCCGCATTAGGCGTTTCACAAATTAACAATCCATTAGGGTTCAATAACTTATAGATCTCTTCCAATTCTTCATCTGGATTATTCAAATGTTCTATAACCATAAACATACATATGACATCATACTTTTTATCAACTTGTCTCAAATCCCGATATATTTTTATACCCTCTTGCCCTATTTTTTCTTGTGACTCTTCCAGCAATTCCACACCACTTACATCAGATGCAACTCTTTTAATTCTTCTTAAAAAACCACCATTTCCACATCCAAATTCAAGAACACTTCTTCCCCTGCATAGCTCTTTTAAAACCTTATATCTCCTATCATCATCCTGTTTTGTATCCTGAATCCATTCTTCCCATTTTATCTGTTCCACGTTATCTGTTACAGCTCTGTATGCGTCTTTTAACATACCCCCCCCCGAGTACCATTCTTTTGTATTGTATGAAATATTGTCTAACAAAACCATTCCACAATTTGTACATTTCATTATATTAATATCAGGAATATCCCTTGTTCCATGATGAATACAGACAAACTGACTTTTACCACAAATCAAACACTTTATTGTTTTTTCTACCAACATGTCCTTCCTCCATCTACAATCACTGTACTTCCGGTCATATAACTGCTTGCGTCAGAAATCAAATACAATATTGTACTTTTATATTCATCAATACTCGCCATACGTCCCATTGGAATTAAATTTGTCAACTTGTCCAAAAACTCTTCATTTTGACCATTAAAAACTCCTGACGGGCATAATGTATTTGCTCGAATCCCTTTTTCTGCATAATACGTAGCAAGATATTTTGTCAGTCCGATAAGACCATGTTTGATAACAGAATATGTAACTGGTTTTACTGTCTGCTCTTCTGCTGAAAGCTCCTCTTTGCGATAGATTCTTTGGTCTGGTGCAATAATTCCCAAATCTGAAGAAATATTGAGTATATTTCCCTCTCCTTGCCTTGCCATGACTGCACCGAATATTTGTGCACATACAAATGCACCAGTCAATCCTACTGCTATATCATCGATCCACATCTGCATTGGAAAATTTTCAAACTGGATTGCCTTCATATTGGCTGTGTTTCCTTCCACTTTGGGATTATTGGCTGCATTGTTAATCAATACATCTATATGTTCGTATTTCTTTATTAAATCATCTGATATTTCTTTTATACGTTGTGATTTTGTAATGTCTGCAGTATAACATTCCACAATACAATTTTTTCCATAAGTATCTATCAACTGTTTCTTTGCAGTATTAAGTGCCTGTGCAGAAATATCAATTAATACAGGGATTCCTTTTCCCTCTATGACAGCTTCCGCATGTTTTTTCCCCAGCAAACCAGCACCGCCAGTTATCACTACAATTTTATTTTCTATATAAAACTTTTCAATTGACGTCATCTCAATTTCCTCATATTTTCTTATTATAATTTGTATTATGAAATACCCCTCTTCTGTCCTCCATCAACAACAAGTGATGTTCCTGTGATAAAAGAAGCTAAAGTCGAAGAAAGAAATACAATTGCAGCCGCGATTTCCTGTGGCTGAGCAAACCGCTTCATTGGAACATTTTTCTGTATATAGTTTTGTATCCCCTCTTTGTCAAGTGCTATCAATTCTTCCCATCTGCCACCTGGAAATAATACGTTTCCAGGAATCACACAATTTACACGAATATTTTTTGAAGCGTAATCATCTGAAAGATACTTTGTCAACACTTTAATTCCTTCTTTTGCTGCTGCATATGCATAAGGAGCCCCAATTCTTTCACAAGCAGCCAAAGAAGACAAAAGGACAATACTTCCACCTTTTTGAATATCCCACATATCATGAAATACATGAACTAATTTTACAGAACTAAACAGATTTATCTGAAAACTGCTCTCCCACTCACTTGAGTCCAGCTTATCTTCTGTTGATGGACGTCCACTTCCTGCATTTGCCACAAGACAATCTATTTTCCCATATATTTTCTGTACACAATTCTTTAGCTCTATAATATCCTTCTCTTTTGTAGCATCTCCACAAAAACAGGAAACATATTCGTCTCCAAATTCTTTTTTTAAGATAGCACACCCACTCTGTAAAGTATCTTCATTTCTTCCGTTTATTACTACATATGCACCTTCCTCAAGAAACATCCTTGCAGATGCATATCCAATACCATTTGTCGAAGCAGTAATTACAACTCTTTTTCCTTTTAATTGCAAATCCATACTATTTTTTACTTTTTCTCCCTGTCCCCAATATCATAAGCTCCCTTGAAAATCGATAAAATTTATTTCGAGCAATCTTTTTAACAGGACCACCGATAAACTGTAAAATTCTACATAAAAATTTAATTTCTGGGTGCTTCCATAAAACTGGTAACTGATAAAATATTTCTGTTCCTACATTTTTAAATCCATATATTTTTAATACATCTTCTAATCCTTTTTGTGTATAAGGTTGTACATGACTAAAATCATCATAATAAATATACATTTGAGAATGCCAATCTGGTACTAAAACTATAAATAAACCACCTGGTTTCAATATTCTATTGATCTCTGATAAATATTGTTCTGGTCTATGTATGTGTTCCAACACTGACTTTGAAAATACTACATCAAAAAAATTATCCTCAAATGGCAGCACTGCTGTTTCCAAATCTACATTCCCAATATACTTTACCCCCTCTGTATTTTTCTTATTTTTATATTCCGAACCATCTACTGCCCATGTACTCATCCCTGCATTAAAAAATGCTTCCGAAAAATCTCCTCTCCCTGCACCACTATCTAATAAGATACTTTTTTTCTTGATATGATACCTAGATACTAGATATTGTATTAATTGATCTGGGTATGATGTTAATGGTCTGTCCTTTATATTATATATTGTATTTACATAATTATTGGGCATCACTGTTCCTCCACAAGTTCCAAATAATTACCTTCCAAATCCCTTGCAAAAAATACCTTTGCTTTTCCATCAGAAGACATACAAGGCTTTGACAGCAGTTCACAATGTTTATTTTTTAACTTATAATACATTTCTTCAGTAGAATCTACAGTAATCGCTATATGCATTTTTCCACATTGATATATTTTTTCTTGCCAATTAGGCAATGTATTCTGATGAGCATACTGAATCAGCTCAATCATTGTTTGGTCCTCAAAACTAAGTTTAAAAACCTCTATTTCAACACTGTGCTCTTGAAAAATAGTGTCTGTATAGGTTCCGCTCTCCTTTTGATGCACAGCAATCTTTAAATCAAATACATCCATATAAAATGCTACCATCTTTGGTAAATCATTTACATAAATACCTGTATGTCTTATACCGCTCATATCTTCCTCATAATATCTATAACTTTTTTGCTATTATCCTAAATATTTCATTTCCACTTCGTCCACTTTGAAACAGTAAATCATCCTCACATAGATGGATTGTCACATCAAAACCATTTCGGGAAAAGAGTTCCTTAATTTTGTGTTTTGTATAAGATTGGATTACATTCTTAAAATATTCTCGCTCACTGCTATTTCTTCTTATAAACCACTTCTCAACAACTAGATTACCATCTATATCTACAGACATTTTTTGTAACATATATTGAAAGGGATCTTCCTGCGGAAATTCTTCCCACCTTCTAAGAACACCATCTTCACATACGCCCTCTATGATCTTTGAATAATCTTCTATTTCCAGAAACAAATACCCACCCTTTTTCAAACTGCGTTTTATCCATGCTATAGTATCATTTTCTGCCGCATCATATAATGGAGAAATTAATTGCATTACGACATCTACCATGATAATACAATCAAATATTTCTTTTTCTGGTTTTACTTCTAAGAAATTCTTATTTATGTTTTCAACTTTATTACAAGATAAAATCTGTGCAAACTTTTGTGCCAGCTCACAACGACTCTTGCTGACCTCATAATTTATCCCCTTTTTTAAAAGTTCTTTCTTTTCTAAACAATACAGTAATTTTCCATTTCCACCCCCAATTTCACAGATATTTATTGGCTTTTTTATACCCCCCCCCGGGTTTAAAATCGTCTGTTCTAAAAATTCAACATTGCTTTTGGCAGATTGCAATTTCATCATACAATAATCTCTTAATTCTTGTTCTGACAATTCATGCCCTTGAACAAGCTCCACATTATCGTAACTTTTTAGATTATCTAAATTATTCATAGTATTCTAGGACTCCTTAATAACCTCACTCATTGCCTCCATCAAAACATCCATTGCCTCTATCAACGCATCATCTGTTATTGTCAATGGCGGTCCGACTTTGATGGTACCTGTCATTGTCCTTATAGACATAACCCCTTTTTCAAAAGCTCTTTCAATAACTCTGTCCACTAATTCTACATCGAGTTCTTTTGTTCCAGGTTTCACAATAACTGCCGCGAAAGCCATACCCATTCCATGTATTGCCTTTACTCTATCTGGAAATCTTGCCTTCATTTGATTCAATTTTTCTAATAGGATTCCTTCTTTTCTTTTTGCTTCCTCCACAAGATGATGTTCTTCTATATATTTCAAATTTGCCAATGCAGATGCACATGGCAAAGGGCTGCCTCCATGTGTGCTATTGAGGGAACCATCCACATCCAATATTTCCGCACTACTAAGAACTGCTGATAATGGTAATGCTCCACTGACAGCTTTCCCACAGCAAATAATGTCAACATTCACATTATAATACTCATAACCAAACAATTTCCCAGTTCTTCCAAAACCCGCCTGTACTTCGTCAGAAACCAGCAGTGCTTTCTTCTCATTTAGAAACTCTCGCAATGCTTTAATATAACCTATGGGATAAAATAAAGCAGCCCATCCTTGATAGGGTTCAAAAATTGCGCCCGCAATCGTGTCGAGGTCAACACCTGATTTCTCCAAATCTTGTATATCTTTCTCAAATAAAAGTCTTCCTTTTTCTTCATCATAGATTTGACGCATGTCCTCAAATGCATCTGTTGGACATGGGAGATGATAAATACATGGGTCCAAGTTGCCAATCCACTTCCATGATGCTTCTTTTCCAGCCATTGTCTGCGCTCCTAAAGTCTTTCCATGAAATGCTCCACCAAATGCAATCATTCCCAATTTCTTAGGGTTCTGTTTAATTCCATGTAGCCTACATAATTTTAATGCACATTCCGTCGTTTCAGCACCAGTCGTAAGTAAAAATGCTTTGTCCATACCTGCTGGTGCCATCTTTACTAATTGTTCTGTTAACAGTGAACGTTCTTCCAGATAATAATAGTAACTATTCATCATAGGCTTATGAAGCATTTTCTCCAGCGCCTCTATCATATCAGGATTTCCATGTCCAGCATTTGTAACAAAAATACCAGACGACATATCTATCCATTTATTTCCCCATTTATCATATATACTATAATCAATGGCATGATCCCACACTGCATACAATTGATTATTCATAGACCACGGTTCATTTTTTATTGAACGCTCTATAATTTCCATACTTTGTGGTACTGGTATTTTTGTACATATTGTACGATTTTTGGTATGAATCTGTTCTACTTGTTTTGGTTCTCTGTGAAATAAATATTCTGTTTCCATCCTAATAAATGTTATCCTCTCTCTAAAAATTGTATTTTAAATATCCATATAACTCTGATCCTTTTTTCTCAATCTGATACTGAATATAATCCAATTCATCAAGGGTATCGATTTCTGTACAGTTTGGGGATTCAAATCCTATCATATTCTGTCCATGCAACTGATTATTTTGAATAATATAACTACTTTTTAATACATCTACATAGCCATCTGGTATATACACATCTGGAAACGCTTGTCTTCTACCATTTGCCATGTCATTGTCTATCTTTTCATTTATACTTTGAAAGTACCCATCTTGGTTTTTTAAAAACCATTTATATGGTGATTCCGCTGCCTTATGTGCTGAACGTAAAGAACAGCAATCCAAATTAGACTTGCACTCCAAAATTGCTTTATCAACAATCTCAACTTCACGAAAAGGTGTTGTTGGTCTTAAATGCACAATATATTCTGGTATTACTCCTTCATTTTCATACATAAAACGAATAGCATGCTCAACAAATTCAATATCGCCAGAATGATCCTGAGAATATTTTGCTGGTCGTATAAACGGAACTTCCGCACCATAATGTAAAGCTATCTGTGCAATTTCATCCGAATCTGTCGATACAATCACTCTCTCAATATACTTTGACAATATCCCTGCTGCTATTGAATATGCAATAAGTGGATATCCCTTAACCATCTGAATATTTTTCTTTAAAATCCCTTTGGATCCACTTCTTGCAGGTATTAAAGCCACTACTTTGTTCCTGTCTATTTTTTGTATAAATTTTTGTTTATCTTCAATCATAATAACCTTCAAATATTATATTTTTGAATATACTGGCTAACAAATTCCATTTGCGCAGCAATATTATCTTGTTCCTCTCCCTCTATTCCACGTGCTGCCTGAAGAATAAAACCATGTTTGTACTTAATTTCACTCAATCCTTGAAATAAACGGTCAAACTCTGCACTTCCTGTTCCTAACGAAACAGTAGTACCCTGATAAACTCTATCTTTAATATGAATATTAAAAATATAATCTCTCAGAGTGGTAACTTCCTCATACAAATCATAGCCTAACCCAGAACTATTTCCACTGTCATAATTTGCTCCCACTCTTGGGTGATTAAACAAATTTAAATATTCTTTAAAATCCTTTGGAGATAAATCAGTTTCTAGCGCAATATTGATTGTTTCATCCGCATAATCAATAATCTTTAATAACCATTCTCGGAATGCTGCCTTATGTTTATCACTTTTTAAAGAAGAAGCATCCACAAGAGGAATTTCTAACAATCTAATTTGCAACTGTTTCATTGATTCAAGAATTGTTTTGATTATCTGTGTATTTTCTTCCATTATTTTGACCTGCTGCGCATCTTCTTCTTTAAAAAAAGCTCTTCGCATAAAATAATCAAAACAAACTGCATTAATCTGTATCCCTGTTTCTGCTCTGATTTCTTTGATTTTATTTATTCCATCTGTTGTCCATAGTGGATTTTGCTTATAATCCTCAAAATCAAAAATAAATTCAATCTCATTCAATCCAAGCTTTCTGGCTGTGCGAAACTCCTCTTGCCAATTTTCAAAGGGGAAAAATTGTATTCCACGTCCCTTTGGTGGTGTCAATCTTCCCTGCATGATTCCAATCTGATGTTTCACCCTTATCTCCTCTCTATCCTCTCAACTTTTTTCTGACATCTGCTTCTGCTTTAGACAATACTTTTTCACCATTTCCAAGCGCTTTCTCAATAACACGGATATCCTTAATTAATCTCTGAAAATCCTCCGCTTCCAAAGACGCTGCCTGATCTGACCCATACATTGTGCGGTCAAGTGTAATATGACGTTCAATAGATGTTGCTCCCAATGCAACTGCTGTTGTTGATACAATACGTCCTGTTTCATGCCCACTGTATCCAACTTTAACGCCATATCGCTCTCTTAACACTGGTATCAATGATAAGTTAGCATCCTCATTTTTCATCGGATATGTACTATTGCAGTGTAACAATTCAAACGGACATTTATTTTTTTTAAATATTTCTACAGCCGCATCAATTTCATTATAGGTACTCATTCCAGTCGCAATAAATGTATACTTTTTCTCTTCTGCAACTGTTTGTAACAATTCCATATTGGTAAGCATTGCCGATGCAATCTTATTATATTGAAGATTATATTGACGAAGAAATAATTGTGCTTCTATATCCCATGCAGATGCATACCATTCAATACTTTTTTCTTTACAATATGCATCTATTATGTCGTATTCTTCCTTTCCAAACTCAAGCCCTTCTTTTTGCTCTCTTTGCGTTGTTCCCCAAGGTGACTCTCTATAACTGTTTAAATAATCTTGTGTATATACTTTATCTATTGTCCTCTTTTGAAACTTAACCGCGTCACAACCCGACAGATATGCCCAATCAATTAACTTTTTTGCAATATCCAAATCTCCATTATGATTAATTCCTATCTCTGCTGTTACAAATACATGTTTATTACTCATCTTCTCTCTCCTTTGTCAATTTTGCTTCAATTATTTCACATAAAATATGACCAATTAGAATATGACCTTCTTGTATTCTTGGTGTATCATTGGAAGGAATATTTATAAGATAATCTGTATATTCTATTATTGGTACACACTCATGAATGTCTCCTGTCATTAAAACAGTCAACATGCCAATATCTTTTGCTTGTCTAAAAGCATTCTGAATATTGACCGATTTTCCGCTTGTCGTAATACCAATAAGCACATCTCCCTCACGACCTTTTGCTTCTATCTGTCTAACAAAAATCATATTATAATCATAATCATTTGCAAGTGCTGTTATAATAGATGTATTAGTTGATAATGCTTCAGCGGAATACGCCTTCCGCTCCAGATAAAACCTTCCTACCAGTTCTGCCGCAATATGTTGCGCATCTGCTGCACTTCCTCCATTTCCACATAAAAAAAGCTGCCCATTATTCTTATAAGAATTTATAATTGTGTGGCATACTGTTTCTATTGTACTTAAAAGTTTCGAATCGTTTGAAATCTTATCTATTATTTGACTATGCATACTAATTCGATGCTTAATCGTACCAAAAATATCCTTATGACTTCTCGACACTTCGACACTTTTATCTATAGTTTGATAAAGCTTTGTATAAATCTCAGCAATGCAACCTTGTCCTCCGAATGTATCCAATATAAAATCCGATACTTTCTTAACTTCACAGATTGCATCCTGAGGACAGACTGCTAACCCCGCATATTTCAATGCCTCTATATCATATTTTCCATCGCCTATGTAACAAATTTGAGTATGATTTATTTTGTATTTGTCACTAAACTGTTCAAGTATTTCCTTTTTATTTTTGCTTCCAAGTGAATGAAAATCCAGATAAGCAGCAATCTGTCTCGAAAACGCTGTATCTTCACCTGATATACAACCTACAATGAGCCCTTTTTTCTGCAGTTCTTTTATTGCATCCAAATCTTTATAAGATAATGATTTTAATTCCTGCGTCATACCATCGATATACTTTTTTCCATCAGTCATTACGCCATCAATATCAAAAATTAATGCTTTAATTTTATTTTTCACTATTGTATGCCTTCCTAAAAATTATCACTAAAGTTTTATTTTATTATTTATTAAACCGCTTTAAGTCATCTATCCTACAGCATCCACATTCTGTATCATGATAGTTTTCCCTGTTTGTCCATCCAACTGCACCACACTACTGCTATCTCCATAATACCGTCGGATTTTTGAACAATCTTTAGCCAATCCTCTGGTGTTTTTAGTTCTTCCCGTCTGGTATTTGCCAGTTTATCAAATTTGGGTGATCCTAACCCTAGTACACCGTTTTTTAATCCTCGTATACAAAGCACTCGCTATTTGCATCATTGCCGCGTTGTCGTCAGTCAACGATGCCACCACACTTTTATATAGACCTGCCTCATATCTTCTGACTGTACAATGACTTTGTCTGGGTTGAATACGCCTAGTACCGTGCAGAAATGTTTCATGCCCTCTATTTTTTCATCTTCTTCTGGTTTAATCTCTCCAAGTACAAAGTATGGAATATAAACCAGCTTGTCTGTATATTTCTTTAAATCCTCTAAAAGAAAAACAGGTGTACGCTTGTCACAAGATTTATATTATCATAAGGATTATGTATATAAATGACATCTGGCTTGCGCGTCTTAAAATCATAGTCCTCATAACTTGTAATTGGTACGTCATCTGGATACTCATTTCCTTCATAATACATTTCGCGAAAACTTCCATCTGGATTTTTATCATAATAAGATATCGGAACTACATAGGCATCACAAAATTCATTTTCGTCCGCTGCTTTCCATACGCTTTCTAAACTATCCCACATACTTGCCTTGTATGGTAGGAACACCACTTCTTTTCTAACCGTAACGTCATTCTTTGCGCTGTTCTCTACTTTCAATAATTGTTTTCTTAACTTTTTGTAGATTTTCGTTTCATTGTATGTATCACTGTTCAGCTCTTCATAAGCGTAAAAAGTGTCTCACAGTATCCTTCTATGCAAGTCACTGTGGCATGTCTTTCCCCTTCTAGTCGCTCGATACTTTCACCGAGCGAAGCGGCAAACTCCTGACATTCAGCAAGCATATTCTGCGCAGAAATTCGATTATTCTAATTTAATGCCTCTTTGATTTCCTTATGAGCCTGATATAAACTCTGAATAAACTCCAACACTTCCTGTTTCTGTGCTTTTCTCATATTATACTCCACTGATTTGTATTATTGTATGGATTGTCGATTCACTTATGTCTCTATATCGGAATTAGTTTAACATAGTTTAACTCAAATGACAATTACTTTTTTTAATCCACCACAAAATATGTAACAGTTCAGTCTTATCATTCATAAGTCGTCAAAGTATACATTTTAACCAATAATATTCGTTTTTTGCTGGCGATTTATGAATGATGGGCGTCCGCTCTATAGAATTAATTGTACAAATTGCCCTTTGTGAGCAAGCTCCCACGTACAATTTACACAATTAATTCTGCATGGCTGAACTGTTACCAAAATATCATTGAGAAAATATGGAAATGGTCCTGGGAGATTTTCCATGTACCGGCTTTGTCTCATTTTTCTTCAGTGTACCCTCATCAATGCGTGAATCAAAGACTTTATAATTGCAGCAGGTAAACATCGCTCCTGTGTCAACAATAAACTTAGTTACGCGCACTCTGTCTAAAACTGCAATGCATTCAACCAAGCATTTGTTATCCCTTATACTCGTACTGTACACCTATTGCACCTCCGTTATTATAACTCCCTCCCATGACACATATCCTGCCCTCCTCCTCTAATCTGTCCCTCTCATCAATCAATTCGTCAAATGAGTCATCCGAGGTACTGACACAATAAAGGTAACCATTATGGTCAATCATTTTGTCATAGCTGTCAATAATATACAAATACTTGCAGCCCTTATATTGCTCTTCAATTTCATAATCGTTCTTCAATGTCTTCTCATCTAATATTTTCAACATATTGCATACCTCCTCTAAGCTTTAAATAGATTATACCATACAATTAGAAAGCTGTCATTTTTTAACGCATGTTTACCCTTAGAATCCCTTATCTTTTCGGCAGAAACACTTCAAACAATGCTTTTAGCGTGGCAAGAATAAAATCCATTTCACTGGAATCATATTCTTGCCATTCCCCGTCTAACAATCAGACTTGAATCTTTGAAATATTATGCTCTTCGGCATAATATTGTACTGCTTTCTCCACATCAGCCGCAAATCTTTGTGGTAACTGTTCCTCTGAACAGTAGTTCTCAAAAAGAACTGCATCTGTGTCAATCATATAAATTCTTAACTTTACAATTCCATAATGATCGATTGAAGATGCCTGTCGAATATGACGCCCCTCAGCCTCTGCCAAGAATTTCCTACTCGATTCGCACACTGCTGCTCACCCCATTTTTATTACGATTCTTTGTGACAATCAGCTTTCGTTCTATCTGTTCCTTGAGTGCGGGAACATGGGAAATCACACCGACAAGTCGATTGCCTTCCGTCAGATGCACCAGCGCTTTCATTGCCTGTGCAAGCGCCTCCTCATCCAGCGAACCAAAGCCTTCATCAACAAACATGGAGTCCATCTGAATGCCGCCGGTATAGGACTGAATTTCATCAGACAAACCGAGTGCAAGCGACAGGGACGCCTCAAACGTCTCACCGCCAGACAATGTTTTTACACTGCGCTGTGTCGCATTATAGTGGTCGATCACACAGAGTTCCAAACCTACTTTTTCTCTGCGATTTTCGCTGTCCTGTTCCCGTTTTAGCTCATATTGCCCACTGCTCATTGTCAGAAGTCGCAGGTTTGCCCGCCGCAAAATACGATCAAAGTAGGTCATCTGAATATAGGTCTCAAGCTCCACTTTTTGCTTGCCGCTTAGCATTCCATTTGCTGTGTCAGACAACGCTTTCATCCAGATATATTTCTGCTCAACCGCCAAGATATTGTCCTGTTTTGCTGTCACTTTTTCATAGATATCGCGGTTGGTGGACACAGCATTCTTTCGCTGGTCTCGCTGATCATTTCGCTCTTTTTTGTCTTGCTGCCATTTTTCCCTGCGCGCAAGTACTTCTTCCTCACATAATTCTGCCGCCTCACCTGCTGTATCAATCTGTTTTTTTAAGGTGTCAACGGCTGCTGTCAGATGCGCCCTGCGTGTGTTGCATTCTTCATACTGTTTTTTTGCAGTCTGAAATGCCTTATCTAAATCTTGCATATGGTCAGCCAACGCCTGAATATGTTGTTCAACAGCCTCCTTAGACTCTGTTCCTAACTGTTCCTGTAAACTTTCAATTTCTTTTGTCAGCCCGTTGCACTCTGTGATCTGCTTCGTCAAAGAAACTTCTATTTTTTGAATGTCCTGCACAAGTGCTTTTATTTCTTGTTCTGTCTTTGGAATCTTTTGTTCTAGTGTTTGTTTATGTACAAGCTTCTCACAAGTTTGTTCTAAATCTACTAATAATGCGTCTAACTGTCGTTCTAATTGATCTACAATACGACTAAAAATAGCACGCAATTCTTCAATAGAAATTTCTGTATATATTGAAAATGTTGCGCCAAGGTCTGGCTCCTGCACACAAAGATGCGAAAAAAGTTGTTCTGCTTTCTCACTTTTCAGACTTTTTATTGCTTCCAGTTCTTTTTCTAACTTGACAATTTCTGTACTGCTCGCAGACAAAGTTTCCTCTGTCTGTTTTTGTTCCACTTCTAATTGCTTGCGAAATGCAATGGATTGCGTTAACATTTCAGCGCACTCTGAAAGCGCAGTCTGATATATATGCATCATTGAAAATATTGCGGAAAGCGTTGGCTGTACTAGATTTTCCACTTTTTCATAATTTTTGTCAATACTCTCCTTCTCCCTTATCTGTGTTAAATGTACCGCCGCTTCCCCGCACAATCTACCAGCTTTCTCCAGTTCGGCAGCAATTTGTTTCTGCTGCGTTCGCTCCTGTCCGGTTCGTTCCGCCTGCTGCGTTTTCTGTTCTTCTATCTGCTCCTGCAATTGCTGTTTCTGAATCTCCTGCTGTTCCGCCTCGCGTGTTAATTTCTCCTGATGCTTTTTATCTGCTGTTGCCTGTTTCAGTTGTTCTTTGCACTCATCTAATTTCTGCCGCAGATAATCTGCAATTGCTTTCTCCTCTTGTTGAAACACATCATCTAAAAATGGTTCGGAAACTGATATTGTCTGGTACTCTTTAAAAAAATTGTCTTGATGGAATGTATCTGGCAGATGCAGTTCAGAAAGCATCTGCTTCCATTGACGACGTTTCTCGTCGAGTTTTCCCTGCGCCGCAGCAAACGCCTGATTTTCTTTTTGTAACAGCACATTTAATTTTGTCTGTGTTATGTCCCCATCTCTTATCAGTCTGTCCAACGCAGCTTTTCGGTCCTGTTCTTGTTCTACAGTTTTTAATTGTAAGTTTAATTCTTCTTCTCTTATTATAAACTTTTGTTGATTTTCTGTAATTTTTTCTTTGATAATAAAAATATGTTTCGCTGCGCTGTCTATATCCTTTTTGTTTTGCGCATCGCAGTCATTTGTCAATTTTCCAGTCAATATTTCTTCTTCAAATACGTTTAATTCCTGTTCTATTTTTGTATTAAAAATATCGGAATCACTTTGTTCTGGCTCTTTCTTATCATTGTCAAAAATATGGTCTTTTAATTGATAAATATTCTGTCCTTGTTCTAAAAGCCGTGTGTTTAAATGCCCAGCCGTAACGCTGCATCTCTCCGCCTTTTTCTCCGCCTCTGTAAGCTGTTGTTTCTTTTGTTCAACCGCTTCCTTTGTCGGCGCCTCTTCTGGTATCTTGGCAAGATGCTCATGATGTGTGGCGCCGCAGACAGGACATGCCATTCCTTCTTTTAAATCCTGCGCAAGCAGTCCCGCCTGCACCCCCAGAAACTGTCGTTCCATCTCCCGATAGTCATTTCCAATCTGTTCCTTCTCTGCTGCTGCCTTTCGATAATCTTCCTGGGCTGTGCGTAGTTCTGCCTGCAAGTCCTCCCAAATTTTAATTTCATCTGTTAGTTTCTCACACGCCTGCTTTTGGTCAGACAGCTCTTTTTTCTCCTGTGCAAGCTTTAAACTGCGGGTGTCCGCATCCTGTATGCTTTCCCACTCATCACGATAGTGAACTTGCTGTTCTTGTTGTGAATCATATTGTATCTTTGCCTCTTGATAAGCAGTCCGACATGCAGCAGCGCTTCGTACTGCCTCCTTGAAACTATCTCTTTGTGTCTCAAATACTGCAAATTGCTCTTGTGCTGTATCCATTTTATGCTGGCACTGCATTTCTAACACATCTGCATTTTTCAGCAGCTCAAGCTCGGTCCTGCGCTCTTTTTGCATCTCCTCCAATATAAACTTTTGCTTATCTAACTTCTCAATCGTATCAGTAATTTGCTGCAGTTGATTTTGATTTTCATTCTGTTCTTTCTGAAACCGCCGCAAAAGCACTTCCTGTTCTGTTAGTCTTTCCTGCAGCTTTTGTGTCTCTGCCAACAGGGAATCTTTGTCAGAAAGTTGAGTCGTTTGTCGCTGCAGCTGCGCTAATTGCTCCGCAAGCGCCGCCGCGCGCTCCTGTTCTTTACCAATCTTATTTTCTGTTTCCTGCTGCCGTGTCAACTCCTGTTCCCAGCCATTTTTTTGCCGCTGTAAAAGTTGAATTTGCTGCTGTGTTTGGTCTCTACTATTTTCAAGACGTGCTTTCTCCTCCCCCACAAAAGCAAGTTCTCGCAGCGCCTCCGAATCCGTTTTAAGCAGTACCTCTAATGACCGTTGCTGTTCAAACAATGTTTGTTTTTGATTGGTCTCTTGTTGGATTGACTGCTGCGCTGTAACAAGTGTCTTCTCAGTCTGTTCCAGCTTATCAAACAGGACAAGATTTTTCTGCCGTTCTTTCATTTCAAGTGCAAGTTGTCCGCACTCCGCCGCATTTTGTTCTGCCACGCGATATCGCTCCTCAATCTGCTGCATCTCTGGAGCAAGCTGTTCTAGCAGTTCCTGATTCTTGATAAGTTCCTCCTGTTGCTGCCGAATTTTGTGGATATTTCCAATTAACTGATTCTCTTTTTCAATCTGCCTGTCCAGCACACTAATTTCACTGTCTAAGTCATTTAATACAGTTTCATCCTCAGCGCATAGCTGATCTAAGAGCGCAAGTCCCTCACCTATTCTTCCATCAAATTTTTCTTTGCGAAGTTGACGCATTTTCTCCGCTGTAGGCGTGTCCTGCGCGCACACAATACTTTCCATGTATTGGCTAATACTCCGTTTTAATTCCGTATATTCCACCCACTGCGCCTTTACTGCGTCCTTTAATTTTCCCTGTAGCGTCTGATACAATCCTGTTTTAAAGATCTGTCGAAAAATGTTGCCGCGCTCTTCCGTGCCAGCCAGCAAAAGCTTCTGAAAATCCCCCTGCGCAATCATTGCTATCTGTGTAAACTGTTTGCGGTCCAAGCCAATTAGTTCAGCCACTGCCCGCGTCACTTCTTTTGACTTTGTAACTGGCGTTCTGTTGTCAGGATAGACCAATTCCGCATCCGCCTTCTGCGTTGTGTAACCTGTCCCTCTTCCTTTCGGACGCTGATACTCAGGATTGCGCTTTACATAATAGCGCTTTCCCCGATAATCAAATGTAAATGCGACAAAAGTTGGAACATCCTCCTGCGCATATTTGCTGCGAAACATATCCGCCCGACGCACATCACCGCTCGCCTCCCCATATAAAGCATATGCTATCGCGTCAAAAATCGTCGTCTTGCCCGCGCCGGTGTCCCCAGTAATAAGATACAGACCCTGACCGCCCAGCCGCTCAAAATCAATCTCCGTAGTTCCTGCATATGGTCCAAACGCACTCAAAATCAACTTTACCGGCTTCATCTATGCTTGCCCCTTTCCGCTTCCCGCATTGCTTTCATTGCATTCCTCTATCAAACGCGCAACGAATGTTGTCTGCTCCTCACTCATTTTCTGATTGTTTTGCAGCTCATAAAACTCTGCAAATAGCTCCAACTCCGATTTCTGTTCTATCTCCTCAGAGCGATCAATCACACGATTCTGTTGTGTACGGCTGTTATCGTACTCCAACCGCATTAGATTTGGATAAATAATCCGCAGCTTCTGCAGACCATCAGGAATGTCCTCCTCGTCAGTCAACGTAATCTGTACATAATCCTCTGTATTCATGTTCTGATAAAAAGATTTCGCTGTCACTTCCAGATAAGTCCCACGGATTTTGCGCATATCATGAAGCGGCACAAGCGGCACCATAGAAAGTGTGATATCTCCCTTTTTTCCAAGTCCCACCACTGTGACCGACTTCTCCTGCTCCGCCTCCGAAAATGAATACTTTAGCGGTGTTCCACAATAGCGCACTGTCTCCCGCTTTATATGCTGCGGGCTGTGAATATGCCCTAATGCCACATAATCGAACACGTCAAAAACCTCCGCGTCCACATTGTCCAGTCCTCCAACAGAGATCTCCTCAGAATCACAACGCCCTGCACCCGTCACAAACTGATGCGCTATTAAAATGTTGCGTTTTTGACTGTCCACCTCCATGTGCTCCACCGCAAATTTTACCGCATCATGATAGCTTTCTAGCATTGGTTTATCTTTTATATCTAGTGTGTCCTCCAAGGCATGACGCACCACCGCAGGTTTGATAAACGGAAGCAAATAAATGCACAACTCCCCATAAGAGTCCTTCACTGTAAATTTAGCGGTATCTCCGTGATATACCGGCGACACAAATACCTCTCTGCCACGCATCAATTGTGCTCCAAATGCAATACGTTCCGCAGAATCATGGTTACCGCTCACCGCATAAACCTGTTTTCCATGGTCCGCAAGCTCTGTCAAAAACCAGTCAAACACTTGTACTGCATCAGCAGACGGCACTGGCTTATCATAGATATCCCCTGCAATCATAACACCATCCGCTTGCTGCTCATCTGCGATCACAACAATTTGCCGCAAGATATATTTTTGATCCTCAAGCATAGAAAATTGGTTTACCCGTTTTCCAATATGTAAATCTGAGATATGTAATAATTTCATTCTACGTTTTCCTTCTCTTGCATAGTTCAGCTGCTTATTGTACAATCTTGTCTGATATAATTCTCTATTTTAATTGAAAAGTATCCGTCAAACTTCTTAGCAAACTCGCCTGCGATGATAGTTCCTCACTGACAGCAGCACACTCCTCACCTGTAGCGGAATTGGACTGCACTACAGCAGAGATCTGAGCAATCCCCACATTGACTTGTGTAATTGCCACAGTCTGTTGTTCTACAGCCTCCACCACTGTTGCCATCTTTGTCATTACGCTATTTGCAATCTGATTAGTCTGTTGTAGAGCTTGGGTTACTTTATTCATAGCCTGACTTCCTTCATCGACAGTGACAATAGAGCGCTCGATCAGTTCTTTGGTTGCCTTTGCAGCCTCGTCGGACTTGCCTGCTAAATTTCGGACCTCCTCCGCAACTACAGCAAATCCCTTGCCAGCCGTACCTGCGCGCGCAGCCTCCACAGCAGCATTTAGAGCCAAAATATTTATCTGGAAAGCAATGCTCTCAATCGTGGAGATTATAGTGCTAATTTTCTCTGAAGAATCCGAAATATGGGTCATTGCTACATTCAACTCTTTAACATAATCCATGCTGACGTCCAACTTCGATCCGACCTGATTGACAAATTCTCCAGCTTCTCTTGCGGCAGCCACTGTGCGTCTGGCACTCTCAGAAATATCTGTAACCGTTGCCGAAACCTCCTCAACCGCACTTGCCTGCTGTGTCGTGCCCTGCGCAAGTGACTGCGCTGTCCCTGCCATCTGATCTGCTCCCGCTGAAACCTGTCCAGTGCTGGCAATAATCTTTCCCATGGTTTTATTTAATGCAGAGTGAATGCTGTCTAGTGACTGCCTGATTGACTGAAAATCTCCTATGTAATCCTGTCTGGCTGGCAATGTTAGATCACCATCTGCAATTGCCCCCAGCACATCAGAGATCTCACCAATATAGACCTGCATCTGCCGAATTGTCTTCTCGAATATTCGTCCCAAAATACCAATCTCGTCATTAGAATGAACCCGTAACCGTATCTCTTCCTTATTGGCCAACCCTAGATCTCCTTTTTCCAGGCGCTGTGCCATATGGGTAATCTCCCGTAAGGGTTGGGATATCCGTCTTGTCAAATATACAGCTAAAAACAGCACACAGCTAACAACAGTAATAAAACTCATGACAGAAATAACATGGATCACTTTTGCCGTTCCCTGTTTTGCATCCGTTATTGGAAGCCCTGCAAAAATCAGACCAATTATCTCCTCGTTCACTCCTTTTATGGGAACATAAGAACACAGATAACTTTCTCCCAAAATATCCGCCTCTCCAACATAACTTTGCCCCTGTTCCAGCACGATAGCCTTCAGCTCCAAAGACAGCTTCGTTCCTACCACACGTTCACCATTTTGCATTACGGTGCTGTACTTGCGAGTATCTCCCTCAAAAATGGTAAATTCACAACCCATGCGCTGTTTCATCTCATCCAATATCTGATTGATATCTTCGTCTTCTGACACCCTAATGAGTTCATAAGCCAACATATCTGTACCATTGACACAGCGCTCCTCCTGCATCCTTGTAATTAAATCGCGGAACATGTAAACGCATATTGTCACAGCCATCACAACAAAAAAGATCTGCATCACGGCCATCACGCATCCGATCTTCAATCCAATCCCTATACAGCTTTTACGTCCTGTTCTATCTGACATTTGTTTTTCTCTCATCATTGGTTCCTCCGTTCTTCCAAATTGCGTTTTTCTTTCTAAATCTCCAATATTTTATCATAACCTTAAATTGTTGAAAAGTGCTTCGTCCAGATTTTGCAAATTATCTATTCTACCACAAAAACGCCCATACAGTATGCATGAACGTTTTTGCTACGCCTATCTATAAAATAGAGTCAACCTACACACCTTCACAATCACTTTGTTGCTGCCCTAAATTTATTTCCACTTAAACAGCACAAATCCCCCGATGGCAATCAGTGCACCGAGAATTTTTCGCCAACTAAATGGCTGCTTTTCCACGCCAAACAACCCAAAAAGTTCTATCAAATACGCGACAATCAACTGTGCAATGACAATAAGCATTACTGCCTTTGCCGGTCCGAGGGCATCCATACTCTTGATAACAGTCAATGTGATAAACGCTCCTATAGCGCCGCCAAGCAGGAAATATTTGGGTTCCACAGCAAGTACTTCTCGAAACGACGTTCTGTCTGCAAACAACCACGCCACAATACACACAAGAAATGCTGTAAACTGCACAAACGCATTTGCCGCCCACATGCTCGATGACTCTGTCACTTTTGTGTTGAACACTCCCTGTACGCTCATCAACGCTCCCGATATCATTGCAATTAAAAATCCAATCATAATTGTAAACCTCCGTTTTCATTCTGGCAGCAATTGAAAGAATGCGTCTTTCCTTATCGCCAATAAGAAACTGACGTTCTAATCAATTGCCACCAATTTACAATTATCATTGGATTATTTAAAAAAAATATTCCTATTATATGTAAAACTATCAAATCTCTACTCAGATGTTCCCTGCGTTTCAGGTGTGACATCCAACTCGCCTGTACCTTCCTCGTACTCAACAGCAGGCAACAACTCCACCTGCGGATCCTCAATTGGTGTCTCTGTCACAGGCTCTCCTGCAAGTTGGGTTTTAATCTGCTCAGAAAGCTGTCGAAGCTGTGTGTTCGCATCCGCGCCGCCCCAGACTTTCGCAAAACAAATTTCTAACTCTACCCAGAAATTCGCTGTCTCTAACATTTTGGGAATTGGTACGGATTCCCGATAATTTTCCATAAATACGGCCTCGTTCGCATTCCCATAGCTGTCCCAATTCACCGACGAGAGTTTCCCTGTCATGCTGTACAAATCAGCACTTGCATTATTAATCAAAAACTCCATCAGGCGTCCTGCGGATTCCTTATGCTCCGAATATCCATTGATGACCAGTGCATTTGTCACTGACATACCCCTAGTTGAAAGCTCCTGATTAATGTCAGGCAGCTTTGCAAGTCCATATTCATATCCAAATTCACCATTTTCGGTCGCTTCATCAAGCCGCCGAATACAGTCGCTTGTCGCAATAGTATAGATTGTCTTCCCATCCTGGAACTCCTGCATTATTGTATCATAATTTGTCTCCTTGGTATCAATGGAAAAAAACTGATTCATCTCCTGATACACTTTGAGGCTGGACACAGACTCCGTATTATAAATATCAATCAAAGATTTATCATCCCCTGCTGCACCGCCTACCGATATATAGTTTCCAATAAAAAAGTAGTTATAGAAAATGTCTGACACATCCCAGCGGAAGAAGTACTCCACATTCTCCGGCGTGGAATATTGGTCCGCAAAAGTCAAAATATCCACTATCGACGTCGGTATCAACTGTTCTGCAGTCACAGTCTGCGCCGCATTTGCATTTTCGTCCCCAACATTCTCCCCATCTTCTGTCTCGTCACTTCCCACACCGTTCGCTTCGTCCGCAATCTGCTGCAAATAAGTCTTGTTATAAAGCAGCGCACTTGTTTCGTAATACATTGGACATGCCACATACTTTCCATCATACAAAACCGCATTTCTCGCTGCCTCATGAAACAATTTATCCTCATAAATTGGCGCACTGTCCGACAACTGCGTCGCAAGTCCTGCCAGATACGCTTTCTCAAGAGAATCATTGCTTAGTATATAAATGTCGGGGGTGTCCGCCTCCTCATTCAAGCTCGCCGCATTGACCGCTTCCAAATATTCAAGTCCTGACACCAACTTCACATCAACTCGAATATCTGTATTGTTATAAAATTCCAAAGCCTTACTGTTCAGATAATCCGTCAGTGCATCATCTGTGTACCACAGATGAATCGTCTCTTTTCGATTGACAAGCTCTGTCAGGGAACTGCTTGCTTCATTAGAGCTTATACAATACCAAAAAACAGCGAACAAAACAAGCACTACTATAATCAATGCTGCCACTACGCCAAACATTCTTTTTTTTATTCTATCATGCCTCATCAAAACTCCTCATAAATTATTTCTCGCGCTGCTCGTCTGCAAAGCACGCATCAACAATCTCCATCATACTGTCCACCTCCGCCTTCGACACAATGAGCGGCGGAATAAATCGAATAATATTTGTGCCGGCATTGATTAGCAAAAGCCCTTTTTCAATCGCTCTGTTGATAATCCCATTTACTGGCATGTCGCATTCCAACCCTTGCATTAGACCAGCACCTCTGTGCGCCTTGATACAATCGTACTTTGCCGTCAATTCATCTAATTTCTTATATAAATAAGTGCCTGTCTCATTCACGTTTGTTAAAATCTGCTGCTCCTCAAACAAGTCAATCACCTTGGAAATTGCTGTGCAAGCAAGCGGATTTCCACCATAGGTCGTTCCATGATCACCACTGGTGAGCGACTGCTGCGCTACTTTCTCTGACATCAAAAATGCACCGACTGGAACACCACAGCCAATCGCCTTAGCGCTGGTCATTATATCCGGTTTTACGTCGTACTTCTGCCACGCAAACATAGTGCCAGTGCGCCCCATACCACACTGAATTTCGTCCAGAATTAACAATATATCCCGCTCATCACAAAGCGCTCTCACCTGCTTCATAAACGTCTCTGTCGCTGGATATATTCCCCCTTCGCCCTGTACAGTCTCAAAAATAATCGCGCATGTCTTGTCTGTCACTTGCGCCTGTACACTCTCAAAATCATTGAAATCAGCGAATTTTACATTGCCAATCAACGGCTCAAACGCCTCCCTGTAATGTGGATTTCCTGTCACAGAAAGCGCGCCCATTGTGCGCCCGTGAAAAGAATGGTTCATAGCAATCATCTCATGGTCCGTATGTCCCTCCCTCAAAAACGCATATTTCCGCGCCGCTTTCAGCGCGCCCTCGACCGCTTCTGCACCACTGTTTGTAAAAAATACTCTATCCATGCCGGAAATCCTTTTCAGTTTCTTTGCCGCCTCAATCGCAGGAATATTATAATAGTAATTTGAGGTGTGAATCACCTTGTCAATCTGTGCCTTCAACGCATCATTGTAGGCTTTGTTATTGTATCCGAGCGCAAACACTGCAATACCTGCCACAAAATCAAGATATTTTTTCCCCTCAATATCATATAAGTACATGCCGTCGCCCCTGTCCCAAACAATCTGATAGCGATTGTAGGTGTGGAGCAGTGCCGCCTCCGCCTCGTCAATATATTCCTTCATGTTCATTCCAATTGTCCTCCATTTATTCCATATCCATACTTTCCAAATCCTCATCCTTGACAATCGCTGTGCCAATACCGTTTTTGGTGAAGATTTCCAACAAAAGACAATGTGGAATCCGCCCATCGAGAATATGCACGCGATTGACGCCGTTTTTGATTGCGCTGGTGCAGTTGCCAAGTTTTGGCAGCATACCGCCGCCGATAAAGCCGTCCTCTATTAGCTTTTCCGCTTGTGATGCTGAGATTCTTGAGATAAAGGAAGATTTATCATTAATATCCTTATATAGACCCTCGATATCGGTCAAAAATGCAAGCTTTTCCGCACCAACCGCCTTCGCAATCGCACACGCCGCGTCGTCCGCATTGATATTGTAAGTCTGGAAGTTGTCGTCAAGACCAATTGGCGCCACAATCGGCAGAAAATCCTTCTCTATTAAGTCAAACAGCACCTTAGGATTCACTTCTCTAATATCGCCCACAAAGCCAATATTCTGTCCGTCTGCATATTTTTTATCCACTTTTAACAGACCGCCGTCCTTGCCGCTAACGCCGACCGCCTTCACACCCAGCTCCTGCACCATAGTCACAAGACTCTTGTTGACCTTGTTCAGCACCATCTCCGCAATTTCCATCGTGGCGTCATCTGTGACGCGAAGACCGTTCACAAACTGCGACTCCATGCCGACCTTCTCCACCCAGCGGCTGATTTCCTTGCCTCCGCCATGCACAATAATTGGTTTAAATCCTACCAGCTTTAAAAGCGTTACGTCTTTAATGACATTTTTCTGCAGCTCTTTGTTGCTCATAGCACTCCCGCCGTATTTTACGACAATATATTTTCTGTTAAATTTCTGTATGTAAGGAAGTGCTTCTATAAGCACTTCCGCCTTCGACAGAATTTTGTTCATATCTTGTTCTTTCATTGAATCTCCTTGCTCCTTATATGGCTTTCTTGTCACACGTTATTTCTGAACAATTCCTAACTTCTATAATCCGCATTAATTTTCACGTAGTCATACGTCAAATCACACCCCCACGCTGTCGCTGTCGCCGTACCCATCTTCATGTCGACAAGCACCGTCACCTCTGGCTCTGACAATATTTTCGTGGCTTCCTCCTCGCTGTAATCCGTCGCTGCGCCATCCTTGTAAATCAGAATTTTTCCTGTCTTACTTTCAAAATATAGCTCTACCTTCTCTGGATCAAACGTTACGCCGGAATAACCAAGCGCACACAGAAATCTGCCAAAATTTGCGTCATGCCCATAGAGCGCCGTCTTGCATAGGCTTGAGCAAATTACTGATTTTGCCAAAATGCGCGCATCCTGTTTCGTCGCAGCGTTGATAACTGTTGTCTCAAACAGTGCTGTCGCACCCTCACCGTCTCCTGCCATCTTCCTTGCTAGATACATGTTGACAAAATTGAGCGCCTCACAAAACATTTCATAATCCGCGTCTTTTTCTGTAATTTCTGCATTTTCTGCCAAACCATTCGCAAGGAGGAGGCAAGTGTCGTTTGTTGAAGTATCACCATCGACTGATATCATATTGTAGGAATCAATAATACTGTTGCTCAGCGCCTCCTGCAAAAGTGTCTTGCTGATTGCCGCGTCAGTTGTAATGTAAGCAAGCATCGTACACATATTTGGATGAATCATGCCAGACCCCTTGCTCATACCGCCAATTGTCACAGTCTTGCCGTCAAGGGTAATTGTCACTGCAATTTCCTTATTGACCGTATCAGTCGTCATAATTGCCTTGGAAGCCGTCGTTCCCGCTTCAAGTGAGCCGTCCCGCGCCGACACAAGTTTTCTGATGCCCTCGTTAATACGCTCCATAGGAAGCTGCATTCCAATCACACCTGTAGAGCCGACCAGCACAGAATTTTCAGGAATCTGCAAAAGCTCAGACACTGTTTGCGCCTCCTCACGACAATATTCCATGCCCTGTTTTCCCGTACATGCATTCGCAATCCCGGCATTCACGACAACCGCCTGCGCAAAAGGGCTGTTCTCCACAACCTCCTTGTCCCACAAAACCGGCGCCGCTTTCACCACATTTGTCGTAAAGGTTCCTGCTATTCTGCATGGTACAGTACTGTAAATCAATGCCATGTCCATCCTATCTTTATACTTAATATTTGCCGCAGCACCCGCTGCCTCAAAGCCCTTTGCTGCGGTCACACCACCTTGTATCTGTTCCATATTGTATTCCTTCTTTCCTCATATAGTTATGTTATTTGTTAAATGCCTCAATATTTTCACTGTTAAGCACAAAATCATAATAGTTCAAATCCTCGCGCTGTTTCCAGCCAACACTATGCCAGAACGCGTTCCCAATATCATTTTTGGTAAATGCAATCAGACTCACTTTATTAATCTGCTCCTGCCGCAACGCATCCATGCAAAACACTACCATGTTCTTTCCAATGCCGCGCCTGCGATACGCCGGATTCACACACACATGATACAGACAGCCGCGCCTGCCATCGTGCCCGCAAAGTATAGCTCCCACTATAATTCCATCCTCCACCGCCACGACACTTGTCGTTGGATTTCTCCGTAGAAAACGCTCCACACCCACACGCGAATCGTCAATACTTCTGATGGCAAATCCCTTAATTGTCATCCATAGCGCCCGAATTTGGTCGTAATCCTCAATTGTCATCAATCTTACCATATTGAAATGCCATCCTCTCTATTTCCAATTTTCTATACCAATCATTCTACTTATATTTTAACAGGTTTTTCTAAATGTCTTTCTTGCAATCAATGTACTTTTAGTGTCCACTAACATGACCACTTTACCATAATAATTTATTATAGGAAGAAATACAACCATTTTCCCCAAAATAATCTAATTTCTATAAGAGAGTTGGAACCCCTTCATAATGCAATTTCGGTAATTCATCCGTCTTGGCAAAATAAAAATCAACCTGTTGATGATTTCCCGAATCCCCAATTCTGGAAACCAGCTACAAACAACTACTTCATAATTTCCATCATCCATATCCACTCTGATCTCCGTTTCATCCTCCGTTTCCCACCTTAACAATACATATAAATCTCTGAAATACATTGTATGTCCTGTGACCTTCAAATCAAGTTTCAACGCATAATCCGGCTGTATCGCATCCAAGCCTGGTCGTATATTCTGATAAATATTTAGATGAAAGATGCCTGGTGTCCCAGTGGCTGCTCCGACGATTGAGCCTTCATAAATATGCTTTAAAACGTCTTCGGCATCCAATAATGTTCTCCCAGATAATCTTCTCCCTCCTCCATATGCTTTACAGCATTGGCGAATAAAAAATAATCCCCAAACCTTCTATATCAAGTTGAAATTGTTTTTTCATTACATCTCCTCTTTGTATATCGTGCCCTTACACGTTCTATCTCCATACATTTCTATCTCTTTTGAAATATTGTCCTGCAATCTACTCCAAACATTCATTCTGCTCATATTCAAATTCCCGCAGAAGCTTCTCAATAAGCACACACATTATTAGAAAACTATCATAAGAAATTTTTATTTCTGGAAATCGTGGATTTATTTTTACTGCTCCATACACTTTAGGCTGTGCATATTTTTGTATAATATCACTCAGCAAAACACCATTTTCCATCAATCGGAGTCCCCATCTGCCATCCTTGGTGCTATAACTGTAGCACATATCTCCGATGGCTTTTATATTTTCGTCCGTTTGCGCTGTTTGCTGGAAAAAGCGGTCGGAAAACACTTTTCTATTATATTTTTCCTCGCCTAATTGTATTTTCTTTCCCAGCCAACGCAGATAGTGATTAAAATTCCTCCATAAATGACATGAAGCTTCTACATCATAATCAAGCCCTGCGAGAATCCCAGTTATCACGCGGTTGGCGGACTCTATCTTTTCTCTTTGAACCCCGAACTGCCTAGCTATCATTTCCTCAATTTCTTCGTTGTATTCTATGTATTCAAAAAAATATTCACTGACGGTAATCGGACATTCTTTAAAAAAAACCCATACCAAGTATTTTCCACATAACCATAATTGTGCACTCTTCCAAAGCTGAACTTTTCAAAGATTGATTTATACGCCTCTTTATTTAATTCCACCCAGCACGCCTTGGCGTATTTTTTCTCTTTCCCAGAAATGACACGATTTAACAGAATATCAATACAGTCAAATAAATCTTTCATAATCCATGACTCCTCTCAAGCACATACTAATCCCCAATCGCCTTGACATACAGAATTGTGCCTACCTCATTGAGATAAACATCTGTGCACATCTTTTTAGTATCTTTAATACCTGTCTAAAAAGCAAAGGATGCATTCTCAACAGGTCTCCATTTTTGTCCTTTCACCTCTTCTGGCACATAATACAGCTCAATTTCCGCAGTTTCGTCATCAATTGTCATCCCCTGTAAAGCATTACTGATATCCTCATCATAAAATGCAAAAATATAAATTGTTGTTGTCACCAAGCCAATTCCTCCCGACGATTTACTGCACCACTTTATCTCTGATGTCTTTGGCAAATCTGGAAAATGATTATAAATCGGTCCCGTTTCTGTACTTGTCATGACAGAATCTTTGCCTTTTGCTCCCAGCGCTAAAAGAACTAACAACCCAAAACACACCACTCCAGTTATCAACACTAACAATATAATATAAATTCTTTTCATTCTATTCCTCCAATAAAACAGGCTGACAAAGCATTTGAATTTTTATTCATATATTCTGTATATTATTCATTTATTTCTCTATATTTTACACTTTTATTCATTTTTGTCAACTAAAAACTGTATAAATTGACTCTTGATTTATACAATGCAATGATGTATAGTAGCAATAGAGCGTTTGAAGCCATTTGCGTACTCAAAAATATCTTAAAAACAAAAATCTAGGAAAGGAAACAAAATTACAATGAAAGAAAAAGTAGTACTAGCGTACTCTGGTGGACTCGATACCACCGCAATTATACCTTGGCTTAAGGAGAACTTCGACTATGAAGTCATCTGCGTCTGTGTTGACTGTGGCCAGGAGGAGGAACTTGACGGCCTTGAGGAGCGTGCGAAATCCTGCGGTGCCGAGAAACTATATATTGAAAATGTAATTGACGAATTTTGCGACGAGTATATCGTTCCATGTGTGCAGGCAAATGCCATCTATGAAAATAAATATCTTCTGGGAACTTCTATGGCAAGACCCCTCATCGCAAAGAAGCTTGTAGAAATCGCAAGAAAAGAAGGTGCCACAGCCATTTGCCACGGCGCTACCGGCAAGGGAAACGATCAGATTCGCTTTGAGCTTGGTATTAAAGCACTGGCGCCCGATATTAAGATTATCGCTGCGTGGAGAAATGACAAGTGGACGATGGATTCCCGCGAGTCTGAAATTGAATATTGCAAGGCACATGGTATCCACCTTCCATTTTCTGCGGACAGCTCCTACAGCCGCGACAGAAATATCTGGCACATTAGCCATGAAGGACTTGAGCTAGAAAATCCCGCCAATGAACCAAACTACGACCATTTACTTGTACTTGGCACCACTCCTGAAAAGGCTCCCGAGGAAGGCGAATATATTACTATAACCTTTGAGAAGGGAGTTCCAAAATCTGTAAATGGAAAAGAAATGAAAGTTTCTGAAATTATTAAAGAACTGAACAGACTTGGCGGAAAGCATGGGATTGGCATTGTTGACATCGTGGAAAACCGTGTTGTAGGCATGAAATCCCGTGGCGTTTACGAGACACCAGGCGGAACCATCCTTATGGAAGCACATCAACAGCTTGAAGAATTAATTCTTGACCGTGACACCTACACCCTGAAAAAAGAGATGGGAAATAAACTTGCTGATACAGTTTATGAAGGAAAATGGTTCACACCAAAGCGCGAGGCAATTCAAGCATTTATTGAGAAAACACAAGAGTATGTAACTGGCGAAGTAAAGTTCAAACTCTACAAAGGTAATATTATCAAAGCTGGTGAGACAAGTCCTTACTCTTTATATAATGAAAGCATAGCCTCCTTCACAACAGGCGATTTGTATGACCATCATGATGCGGAGGGATTTATCAATCTCTTTGGTCTGTCCTGCAAAGTACGCGCAATGAAGATGCAAGAAAACGAGAAATAAACTATTTAGAAAAATATTATTATGACTCTATATTACATCGCTATAGTATATTTACTTATTGTCAATATACTCGGATTTACTATGATGGGTATCGACAAACAAAAAGCCATCAAAAAACGCTGGCGCATTCGGGAATCCACTCTTTTTCTTATCGCACTCGTTGGCGGAAGTTTTGGTTCTATCCTTGGTATGCGCGTATTTCATCATAAAACCAAGCATTGGTATTTTGTGTGTGGTATGCCATTGATATTAATTCTTCAAATTGCGATTGCAGTGTTTATAATAACAACTTGGAGGTAAGGAACTGCAATTTCAGTCCAGCGCATCAAGCATTTATAGCTTGATGCGCTGTTAAATTTTGAGCATTTAAGCAAACGCAAACGACAACAGCGATGCATTTCCACTACCGCGGTAGGTGAGATAAATCGCGTGTACGCCGTCGTCCAGAACAATCGGCGCACTGTATTGCTCCCAGACATTGGTGTTGTGGACTGTGATTGTCGCGAGCACCTCCCCGTCCCACTTTGTCCGCACCTCAAAACAACCCTCCGCATAACCACGTGTCTTGATTGCAATTGCTGTGACATTTTTACAGTCAAAATACTTAAATCCTGCCGTCGCAGAATCCTTCATATTTCCGATATAGCCCGGATTCTCGTCGCCGTCGCGCCCGTCTTGCATAATTTTAGGAAAACGGTCATCTCCCACATAGACAGATGATGTGTCTGTAAACAGATTGCAGGCAAGGTATGCGCCGTACTCACCCTCGCCCACAAGTGGTCCGCCATTCAATCCGCAGGAGGTCATCTCGGCCTGTTTTATCATACCATCCGCAAGCAGTTCGATCTTCTCCGCGCACCCCTGTCGGCTGTACCATGTTCCATTTGTGTGACGATGATAAAAAATATACCACGCCCCGCCAATTTCAACAATGCTTCCATGATTATTCGCCCCGTACGCCATTGGGCGATTCGCCGGCTTGTAGCTATCTATGTGCAAGTCGCAATTGCTGATAATGACACCCCCATAGACAAATCCTCCATCAGGCTTATCGCTAACCGCATAGCACAGCTCATGCATCACGATAGACGAGTAGATAAAATAATATTTTTCCCCCACCATACGAATCGAAGCTGCCTCAAAATATTCATGTCCCTCAAAGCCTGTATTGCCACTATATTCACAACCTGGCACAATAATTTTTGGTGGCTTTACAACTGTCAGCATATCGGCATCTAGCACAGTTACCATGGCACCGCTTCTTGTATAGTCTCCTCGCGGGCAAAATCCAGTATACAGATAGGTCTTGTTCCCTTTGGTCAACACACCTGGATCGAACTGTGGTTCGTCCCCCTCCCGCTCACCAAGACGCGTGTTATCACTGTAGTGCACATATCCATAAAATTCAAACTTCCCCGCGGGGGTATCGCATACCGCAACCGATACAACACATACTTTATCAAGCACATAATACAGATAATATCTCCCATCTGACCCCACTGTAATATCGGGCGCATACAGACACATTTTTCCGTCCTTGTTGAGCGGATCTGCATTTCTAGGATAGATAACCCCTTCATAGCGCCAATCGCCCAGATTATCCACTGGCGCCGACCAACACACATAATCCCCCATACAAAATACGTACCCGTTATAAAAGTCATGTGAGCCATAGACATACACTCTGTCCCCAAATACATACGGCTCACCGTCTGGTATGTATTCCCATGAGGGTAGATATGGGTTTAACGCCTGCTTGCGCATCGCTGATTGTACTGTTTCATTCATAACTTTACCACTCCTTTCCAGATCTCGATTTCCTTTCTAAAATAACCTAAGGAACTGTAGAAAAATAACTGACACATCTTGACTTGTCTATTTCTCCGATTACGCATGTCAAAAATCCTCGCCGTAGCCCGCTACGACTACGTTTTTTGACATACCTTCTCGAAGAAATATCCTACGCAATTTGTATCACTTATTTTCCTACAATTCCTAACAAGACTATTCTGTCAACAAATAACGCTCTTGGTGACCTTCATCCTAATTCCTTTTTGACTTTTTTGCAACTTCCTTCATAAATCTATCCACTTTTTCCTGAATGAATGCCCGCGCGTCATCCTTCACAAGAAAATAGAGATAGGAGTCCCTCACAAACTCTATCGGCAACCCTCTCCCAACCAGTTTAAAATTTACAAATCCACGGTCAATATAGCATTGAATTTCCTCATTAGAAATAAATGCCGGGCGCTTTTGACTCTCTGCAAAGGAAGGTTTTGTGAACTTGTTAGTGCACTTAAAATCAGACTGCATTGTGTAAGCAAGCTGCATACGTGACTCGTCATGGTAGTGTTCCGCCCTTTTGGGACAATTTGGATAACAGATCTCATCCACCAAGATCTCGACCTTATCTGCATAGGAAGCAATCGCTTTAAGAGTCTCCCTGTCATGATTTAAGTCATAATCTAATACTACTAATTTATAATCTTTTTCTAGTTCCCGACAAAGCATCTCCCTATCCACCATGCACTTTGTCGTTGATGAAATCAGAGCATATGATGGATACTCTCGGCGGATATACTGTTCGATCACTGGGCGGTTAACGAGTACCTGATTCATGCCGTTATCTCCAAGCTCCATGATGAGATTACAGTATGTATCATACAGATGCCGCTCCTCAAGCAGTGTGTTCGTCCATGTGAACCGTGCGGGAATCCCTCTGTCGTTATACACTTTGATAATGCTGACAATACTCTCTCGGTCAAGAATACCAAACACTGCTCTGCCACCGTTCCAAATTGCACCTGGTATCGTCCCATAGACCGATCCGATCTGATACCCCTCGCGAAAACAGTCTGCATAGTCCCGCATCAGATTAATGACCATCTGATTCAGCAGGCGAAAATAACATAGCCCCGGCAGATGCCAATATACGGTTCTTCTCTCACCCATACCTTCTCCTCCTGATCGTACATGAGGGATAATGCACAGCACTATCCCTCTTATATATAATCATCTTGTTTCTTATTTACTGTTTGCGGCATCAACATAAGACTGCCATGTGTTCTTAATTTCCTCTGCCACCTGTGCGGCAGTTGTATCCTTATTGAGTTTCCACAGGAAGTCATCACCCTGCTTCAGATCAGGCACAACATCTGCATAGTTTACTACGCCGTTCTCCACCATGCGAGCAAGAGAAAGATCAACAGATTCCGTGTCGCGGAAGTTGTTATAATACCCTGCCTTCCAACCTTCATAATCCTCATATCCCGGAATTGGTGCTGTGTAGAGGTTGTAAGCAAATGCAAGGTTCCATGCCTTCTGCTCATCATAACATGCCGGAATGACAACTGGGTTATTGTTCCATACATTGGTATAATCAGATGCCCCAGGTCCTTTGGGAAAACAGATAAATCCAAAGTCATCCTCCATATCCTTAAAGTCTGCACCTGCCATATAGGCATTGTCAAAGCAGAATGCAGCATCACCGTTCAGAAATGCCTGCTTATAATAATCCCACTCTGCGTCAGCAGGCTTTACAAGGTCATAATCGTTCAAGATCTCCTGTGCCCAGTTTAATCCAGCCAATGTCTTCTCGCTGTCTGCTGCAAATACAAATTTACCATCTGCATCCTTTGAAATCAGCTCACCGCCGTTTGAAAATACAGCAGCCTTGTAGAAATCACCTGTGTTGTTTGTCGTTCCGTACACATCAACAACACCGTCGTTGTCAAGGTCCCTTTGAACTTGTCCCATAACTTCCTTGCACTTGTCAAAAGTCCACTCACCATTCTCCTGCCATGTATAAAGATCTTCTGGATTGACACCCGCCTCCTCCAACAATCTCTTGTTAAAGTATGTACCCGTTCTTGGTTCCGGTGTCAACGCATACATCGCATACTTGGAATCCCCGATGGAGAACAGATCATCCACACCGCCACTCCATTTCTTATCATTGAAATTCAGGCAATCCAGGGAAGCTAGATCGTACATCAGACCACTATACATCGCTGACACAAGGGAACCGTCTGTGCGGAGCACAAAGATATAATTCTCATTACCGCCTGTTGTGGCATAATTGACAAAATCTTCTGGCACAGATCCCCACTCGCTAATTCCAAGCTCCCTAATCGTGAAATTATAAGTCTCCTGACACCACTCGCGCCACTCATTAACCGCCTCCTCATACGCGTTGGTCGGCTCGTTTGGCTCCTCAGGCGACCACCAGTCGCGGATAATAATCTCCATGCCGCCAAGGTCATAGACATTTCCATCTGCATCTGTAAGCACAGTGTAGCTGTCCTCACCCTCTGCGTCAGCCTCACTATTTGCCTCTGTTTGTGCGTCCGCTGCATCTGATGCCGACTTTGCTGTATCCTGTTTTGTGTCATCCACAGTTGCTTGAACATCTGCATCTGCCGCAGATGTATCACTATTATCCTTGTTTCCTGAACCACAACCTGTCATTCCCACTGTTAGCATTGACATAGTCATTGCTGCTGCAAGTAGCCTTGCTACATTTTTCTTTTTCATTTTTATTATCCTCCTTTTTTCTGTGAATTGCTTCCCAGAATCCTCCCACAATGTTCCGTATGGAAAGATTCTAGGAATCCATATCGCGTACTTATATATAAACTCCATTGAAATGGAAATTTATACTATGTTGATAATTTACATTTTAATACCCGAACTACTGATACTTTCCACAAAGCCTTTCTGTGCAAACAAATACAAAATCAGCAGTGGTATGACAACCATCAGAATACCTGTTGAAATCATACAGCTTGTATAACCCACTGAGGCACCTGACGCGTTTCCAACCACATTCACTACATATTTGTTCACGCGGTCTCCTATCGCCGCAAGCTGTGTGGCGAGAAGGCTTGTATTACCCATAAACATCCGCGCGTAGAAACTGTCCGTCCACTCCCACACAAACGAGAACAGGAAACAGGACGTTAGAATCGGTGTCGCGTCAGGAAGCATGATCCGCACAAAGGTAGAGAGGATTCCACACCCATCCACATACGCTGCCTCCTCAAGTTCCTTAGGAATATTGCGGAAAAATTGCCGTATCATATAGATATAGAGACCGTTTTTGAGTCCCATACACCCAGCGCTCATCAAATAATACGGAATCTTAGAACCTCTTAAGTTCAGCCCCTCTCCCCTGATAGCCTCAACAATACCCAGAATGTCAAAGTAACGAAAATGTAGATAAAGCGATGTCGAAATGGTCTGCGGTGGCACGATAATGACAAGCAACACACAGGCAAACCACATTTTTTTGAGCGGGAAATCAAACCGTGCAAAACCATATCCTACCAGCGTGCACACAGCAATCTGCAAAAGTGCGATACTACAGGAAATCACAATTGTGTTTATCAGTGTCTTACCATAATTCATCAGCTCTGCAGCAAGTCTATAGTTCTCCGTCGTAAAATGTTCTGGCACTGCAATGACTGTGCTCTTGTACAGATCCTGCTCCTCCATAAAACTGACCGAAACCTTGTTCAGAATCGGTTGCAGGATCAGAAAGCACATCCCAAACAGCAAAAACACCCGAATAATTTTGTATGCGATTTCCCTAATTTTTTTCTTGAGTAAATATCCCTCCGACTTACGATTGCGCTCCCAAAAATTATTTTTTCCATACGCTCTGTCATGCCGGCTATTTAAAGCAACATCAGTCATAGTAATATACCCCCTTTGATATAATCAGCGAGGTAGCGCCTATGATTGCGATTACCACCCCGAAGTACACCCATGACATTGCTGACGCAAAGCCGTAATTAATCTGGACTGTAATCTCCTCACTGATCTTCTCGATTACTTCGTTGTCTGAGCGCATACAGAAGTCAACAATGGTGTAAATCCAATTCACTAGAAACAGAGAACTCACCATTGGAAGCGTAATCTTCCAAAGGCTCTCCCACTTTGTACAGCCCTCGATGTCTGCCGCTTCATACATACTTGTCGAAATGGTCTGCAAACCGGACAGGAAAATGATAATCTGTATGCCTGAAGCAATTGCAACATCATAGATACCATCCACAATTTCAAATACTGTCTCAAACGCTCTTGTACCAATTCCTGCTGTCTTGAGTATCTCTTCGATTGCACCTGTGATGTTGACACCGCTCGCAGCAGTCTCACCAACCGCCGCCTCAATGCTCGCCATCAACGCATTGTCTGTCTCAACGCCGATAATGACACCTGATGACAAGATCACCGGTAAAAAAAACACTGCACGCACCAGCGCTCTTCCCCGAAACTTCTGGTTCAGTATCAGCGCCACAAAGAAACTAAATACCATAATTGCCAGCGAATTGATAAACATACGTGATATCTCCTCTGACAATAAACGATTGAACTCAGGATCTATCGTAAAAGTACGTACATAGTTAAACAGTCCTTTAAACTGTGGCGAGAAGCTTCCCGCCCCCACCTGCACATCGCAGAAACTCATATACAGCGACTGTGCGAGGGGCTGTACCATAAAGACAAGGAAGCCTATGATAAACGGCAAAATAAACAAGTACCCTGCGACTGCCTTCCGCCTTTGAAGACCTGCTAATTTCTTCTGACTCTCCATAATCCACTTCCTTCCTATTTCACTACAGCATAATCCCTTGCGGGAACTGTCACACCATCAGTAGTCTTTACTTCTTCATAGTCATAGTTCACATATACTTTTGTGCCGTCCTCGTAAGTCGTGCATGACGTCTTTTCCCCCACATAAATATGGTCCGTCATCTGTTGGTTGAAAATATGCCCCATCTCCTGATTGTACCGTGTATAGATTTCCAGCATTTTGTCGTGCCATAGAGAGAAATCTGCACCAAAATACTCTGTGTACAATGTTTTCTGCAATGCAAATGCCGACTCGTTCATCGCTGCAAATGACAACCCTGCACCATACTCTGCTGATTTTAACAACTCCTGCTCATAGTTCTGTGTCAAATTCAGTGCCTCGCCCGTGTAATTGATATACCCGTGTACTGCAATCTGATAAAAGGGCACACTCTGATCAAGAATTGTATACTCCGAACCGCCCAGATCCATGTTTGTCACAATATCACTGTATGCTGCTGCATAATCATTTCCTTTGTTGATCATCACCGGCATACCGCCATCCGCCAATTCCTTTAATTTATCTTTCTGGTTATTGAGTGCTTCCTGCCGACTAACAGGAGCCTTTCTATAAAAATCACTTGACACAGTGTCACCGATATCTTGGAATGACACACCCGCATTATACTTGTCAGCAAACGCTTTCAGATTATCCGCCATCTCCAGGATTTTATCTGCGTGAAGCAAATAATACGCGTCACTGCTGTCTGTGTCCTTGATATAGGTAACTACTCTGTAATCGTTCAATTCCGCCTTTTCCTTTGTCACAAACCGCGCAGAGTCCGCAAACTGCACAAAACCATCAAAAAGATTGCTGTCGATTGCATAGTTGGTAATTCCATCCAGATAAAACCCGATTCCTTTGTCCGCTGCATAGGAAGCAAGAGCCTTCAAGTCCTTCTTGCTGCCGAGATCAGATATTGGTTTCACCTTACTCAGCATCTGCTGGCGCACACCGCCATTCATCCAGCCAGTCAGCTTAATTGAGAGATTTGTCATGCCCTCCTCCCTAAGCTGCTTCACAATATTAAGTGCATCCTTATAGCTTGTGAGTTTTAGCGGTTTTGACATTGGAATACCAAACACCTGCTTTACTTTATCAACTGCACCGATAATCTCGACAGCCACTGGTGCCTGTGTATCCGTGTTAATTGTCAAATAATCTCCATACTGTTCCTTCAAATATCCCTGGTAAGCCTTTGCCATATCTACATAGCTATTGCTGTTTATAAAGCGGTATCTCTGCCGCAGCGTCTCATCAGGAAGCTTGGGCAAATACACAAAAATCTTACCATTTACCTTATCCGACACATTGTACTGCTCTCTCTGTGCAATGCTATAAACCGCGTTGACAAAATTGTAGCTGTTATTCTTACCGCTGATATCTGCCTGTACTGACGCATATGGCGCTCCTTCCTCCATCAAACACAAGAAGGAATCTTCACCGCTTGCGATTCCATAGGTGGCAAAGTACGCCTCCGTTTCATGTACAACATAGTCTCTGTTGAGTGCCATATCCCAGCCGTAGATGTTAGAGTAATAATTATTTTGTGAAATCTTGCCATTGTTGAAACGAATCAGCGCGCCACCGCCTTCAGGAACAAACAGAAATCCCTCATCGCCGACACCGCCTGCGCCAAAGTATGGCAACAGCGTCAAGTTGTATAGCGGATAGTCGTCGCGATACTGGATTTCTGACAGAGGTACCTCCACAACAAGATCTCCGCCATCTAACCGATATACAACGCTGACATTAAAAATGGGCTTGTCGGAGCTTTTGCTACTCAAATCCAGCATCTTATCCGCCTCATGCTGCTCCAAGGTATATCCTGCCTCCTCAAAAAACTGCTCAAACTTTGTCTTCATGTTGTCCTTCGTGGTATCGCGCAGGATATAAAGCACCTCGTTTGCAAGTGCCGGGTAAGCCGCCAGCAACTCCTCCTTGTTATCCTTTTTGCCAAGCTTGTTAATATCATATTTTTTATAGTAATCCTGTACCATAGCAGCATTGCTTTTGTTCATACTCTCAAGCAGCTTTTCCATATCTGCCTCTCGGATTACGGTTGGTATCACATACTCCTTCTCTACATCGCCGATGGAATAGTTCACCTTCACATAGTCTGCATTTGCTTCAATGTCATAGATACCCTTCTTAACACTATAACCGTAGCTTGAATACACTGCATCAATACCGCTGATGTTGCTGTAGGTGACAAGGAGCGTCGAATCGAGCTTATCCTTCTCTGCAGTGAGCGCGATGGCATCGTCCGCCACCCCCTCAGGTGTGGAACGCCACACTTTTCCGCTCTTCTTCACTGTCAACTCAAACTGGGTTGTCGTTGGGTCCATCTCGAAGCGCAGCACTTCATTCTCGAGCGTGATACTCTCTGTCTCGCCCGCATAGGCATTGACCTCAATAAGTTCCGGCGCTTCCTCCTCGCCTTGGTACAGTACTATGACCAGAACGAATACCCCGACAACCAGCAAACCGATAACAGGGACTACCATGCTTTTTAATTTCTTCTTTATATCATTTTTCATAGTCAGTTCTCCCATAACCTTTCTTTTCTATACTGTCCGCTACCAGTTTACATTCGGAACATAATTTCCCTGCCAATTGAGATGAAATATGCAACCCCCTGTGAAATCATACTAAAGAACAGCAGCAGGATAAAAATCATAACCAGCATCGCAAATCCCGTCGCAACCGTGAACAGAAGAGTTTTCTTTACCGTATATTCATGGATCTGTATCATGGCCGCCAGTATGAGCAACGCTGCCCAAATTAGGGATAAAGCACTCAGCACCCCATAAAACTCCGCCTCGTCATATGTCACCACATTGCTGAACAAAATTAGTGGAAATTGTATCAGCGGATAGGGGGTCAGCCCGTAACAGGTTGCCATGTATATCTGTTTCAATGTGCCCTTGCCGTCAAAGAGCGTCGTGAGTCCCCAGTTGCCTATACACCACAGCGCAAGTGGAAACAGGACGCTTGCCAGATAAAGGAAAATATTAATTCCCTCCCAGTACACCCGCAGAAACACAAAACTCGTAAACTGTAGTTTCATGATCCGCACCAAGAGTGTCAGGAACAAAATTGTGTTCGCCGCCGCGATGGAACCACGCTTCTCATGTGTCAGATCCCAGAATCCGTCAAACGGGTGTGTAATCACGTACAGGGCGTATTTCAACGTACTTAAATAGTGTATAAAGCCTTCCTTTTTATTCAAAAAAGCTGTCATTGTCCCCTCCGATCTATACCTTGAAGATATCTGCCGTATCAATCTCATGTTTTATTTTTTTGACCTTTCCGACCATCAGTGGTAGGCACAGCACCAGAAACAGCGCCAGCACGATCAAAACAATGTGTTCCTCCACCCACTCCTTGCGGTATTGCTTGAACGCTTTGGAATAATTCTTGTAATCCCACTTCAGCTCGAAATAATCCATCGCCTCGTGGTACTTTTCCTGACGCAGCAGCGAACGTCCGATTCCGATGTATGCAAGATCATAGTTGCCATTTTGTGCCATAACCTGTTTCCAGGTCTCTCCAGATTCATAGTATTTTCCATCCTGAAACTGCTCAATCGCATCATACACCAGTCCGCCGAACTCAGTCGTGGAAAACAGCGTAATGCTGCAGTCTACCGAATCCAGCACCAAAAGATCATGCCCCATATGGTCAATCGCCGCCGGTTGGCGGAAATAACCATCCATATTTCCGTTTCCACCAAAGACAAACACCAGATTCCCCTGATCATTGTATCCAAACATGCGCCCACGGACCCTATCAAGTCCAACATAGATATCATTTTCAAGTGCTGTAATATCCGTCATCAACGATGGTCCGTCATAGCCAGATGTCCCACCGTTCCACCACAGATCTCCAATCACTGAAAAGGAACCATTCTGAACCAGAATATCGTCTCCCATCAGATTCAGCTTCCTGATGGGTGTCGCAGTGTCAGCAGCCAGATCATCTTCCGTGACATTGACCGTGCACGCATAGATAAATCCCTCCGCGTCCATATAGAGATTGGAGTACTCTGTCGGCACAAAAGAGGCAAGCTGCGCCCGCTGCTCCTTTGTTGCAAGTCGTTTCCACAGATAGTCCGTCCAGTTGTAAGTCACCTTGGTCGCCCCCACAAAACCCGAGAATGCACCATCATTTTCATACTTAATTAGACCTTGGTTGATGTTCGTCGCCACGCAGTACACGCGCCCCGCCGCGTCGATAGAAATCTTGTTCGGCAGAAAGCTCGCCGCCGGGTCAATCGTGGAATCCACAGGCTTGTCAAACTGCATGACATAATTCAGATCCTGGTCAAGTTTTAAAATTCGGCCGTTGTTCATATCCGCGATATACAGATATCCGTCCTCAGAAACTGCAATATCCGTGGGCGATGCGAAGGTCGTGATTTCAACATCTCCCTGAAAACTGTCAATGATCCGCTTACAGGAAAAACTGTCAAACTTTGTTCGCTCCAGCTCAATAATTCGGTTGTTGCCAGTATCACAGATGTACACAGTATCCCCGCACACATACAGCCCCTGCGGAGAGCTAAACTTATCTGCCAGCCCCAAATCACTCGCTGTAAACACGCCGATGACCTCATATAGATCCGGCGAGTATTGCACATCCTCCCACCAGTCATAGTTGTAGGTATATCCCTTCTCTGCATGTGCTACCAAGGGCTGGCTGCAGAGTACCATAGCGCCCAAAAACAACGCACCGATTCTTTTTGCAATATTTTTCACTCTTATTACCCCCTGCCCTATGTGCTCTTAGTCCTTCAGTCCAGAGCTTGCCATTGTTTCCAGAATCTGACTCTCGGATAAGATAAAGATAATGATCGGCACAATCATGACAATGACCGTGACAGCCGCCGCCTGACCTGTCCTTGCAATACCACCACTCTGCACCTGCTGCAGTGCATAAACCAGTGTCTTCTTCTCCTCTGAATAGATGAAAGTCGATGCTCTGTTATTCCAAAGCGCCTGTACCTGAAAAATAATCAGCGTCAACCATGCTGGTTTGACATTCGGCATCACAATTCGCATAAATACTGTCCACTCATTTGCACCATCAATCTTTGCTGCCTCGATCAGGGACATTGGAAGCCCCTCCATAAACTGCTTCATCAGAAACAACCCAATCGGTGCTGCAAATGAGGGAATGATAATAGCCCAGTATGTATCGATCCAGCCCAGTGCATTGATAATTAGATAATTTGGAATTGCTGTTACATATCCGCTAAACATCAATGCAACTGTGACAAGGTTAAAGAACGTCTTCCCGCCTGGAAAGTCATATTTTGCCAGCACGAATGCTCCCATTGATGCAATAATTAGATGCCCCGCCGTTCCAACAAAGGTGATAAACACTGTGTTGAATATGTATCGCGAAAAAGTTACCCACGACTTGCCCATTGTAACAAACAAGTCAGAAAAGTTGTCGAGTGTTGGATTCTGCGCAAAGATCTTAGGCGGAAACATAAACAGCTCGTCAAGCGGCTTCAGTGCACTGTTGACCGCATATACTAGCGGAAACACCATTGCGAGCGCAACAAGAAACAAGAATAGATACACAAAGAAGTCTCCTATGCGCGAACGGTTCGGCTGGCGCTTTTTCAATAATTTTACTCTATTTTTTACTTCTGCATTTTTTTCTTTTTTACTCATATCAGGTTCCCACTCTTCTTAACAAACTCTGGATTGCCTTGTTGCAAAGGATCATAATCAGAAACAGCATTGTCGCGATCGCTGATGCATAGCCCATCTCAAAACGCGAATAACCATAGTCAAATAGATGCGTCACAACAGTTCTTGCTGCATAGTCTGTACTTGGATAGCCGCATAACTGCATAGTGACATCGCACACACCAAAGGACTGTGTGATTGCCATAACTGCGCCGAACATCAACATAGGTTTCATGTTCGGGAGTGTGATAAACCAAAGCTCCTGCCACCGGTTCTTGATGCCGTCCATGTAGCCCGCCTCATACTGGCTTTTATCGATACCTTGCAGACCAGCTACAAATGAAAGGAACCCAGTTCCAAGACTCATCCATAAAATAACGATCATACAGATTGGCAGCATGTAATCAGGATTGGTTAACCACAATATCGGCGCGTCTGTAATTCCCCAACTCATCAGAAATGCATTAACATAGCCGTATGCATCGCCCCTAAAAAATATGGAGAAGATGACGAACACGTTTCCTGCGATAGATGGCGCATAAAAGATTACGATTGCTATCGTCCGAATCCATCGCGGTATCTCATTGATGAGCCACGCAAAAAGAAAAGACATGATATAGCCAAGCGGTCCAGTGATAACAGCAATCATAAATGTATTTTTCACACCCGTCAGGAAAATGTCATCCTCGAGAATCAGGCTGATGTAATTCTGCAATCCCACAAAGGTTGGGGATTCCAAAATATTGTAGTAGGTAAAGCTCAGAAAGATAGAGCTCACAACAGGAACGATATAGAACAGGGTAAACAGTATTGCGTAGGGCGCAAGGAACAGATAGCACATCTTGCTTCTCTTAGCCTTCTTGACATTTACCTGAAAGTTATGCCGGCGCAATATGAAATATTTTTTAATGTATTCTTTCATATAAATCCTCCAAGCTAGTTATTTTTTGACAGGCAGACCGAACTCATTGCGTTTCTTGGTGATTTCCTCATCAATCGTGATACTGTAATCCAGTATTGTCTCGCGCGGGTCATCCTTGTCATTTACAATCTTGCGAATAGCGTTCGTAATGTGTCGTCCTGTGTAATATCCACCTGGTACTTCCCGGATACCAGCTGTCTGTAGCCACTGCTGCGATAACACTTCAATATCGTCCGCATTCCATGCAAGCTGACTGAATGCGTCAAAGTTTGCTGTCGCGTATCGCGCCGATGATCCGAGCAGTGCCTCCATCTCTCGTCCAAAACGAACTTGTGTGTCTGCCTGTGCCCACCATTTTATAAATTCCCAGGATGCGTTCCGAAGTGCTTCATCCTCTGTCTTTACCATCATCGTCGCATTTCCGGTAATAAAATCCGATCTGTCAATATAGGTCTTACCATCCGTTCCCATCACTTCTGTGCCGGGTATGAGTGTGAAATCCCACAGACCACGAATCTCTGGTGCTGACACCATCAGTGTGTTGTACACACTGTATGCCGCAATACCAATTGGCATCTCCCCGGATCGGAACCGGCTCACAAAGTCAAAGAATACCGGTATTCCATAATCCGTAAAATACTCTGTGTAGTCTTCTATTGCCGCCACACCTGCCTCCTCGTCAACCGTTGTCTGCATACCTTCGCTGTCATAAAGGTCTCCGCCATTTTGGAACAGCATACTAAAATACATACTCAAATCTGGCATATTGGAAGCTACAGATGTACTTGCAGCCGCATTGCTACTGCTTCCCGCCGCTGATGGAATACCAATTGACATATTGTTTCCTTGAATTGTCGGCAGCATCTCAATCAGTTCCTGCCAAGTCTGTGGCACATCAAGCTCAAGCTCCTTTAAAATATCTGTTCTGTAAAACATCACGTTAAAAGTTTGTGTTTCTGGAATGGCATAAACCCTGTCACCCAGACGATACTGTTCGTAGGAACTCTCTGTATAAGACTTGATCACCTCGTCAAAATCTGCAAACTGCGTCAAATCCTCCGACGCATTTCTAAGCGCATAGTTGACTGGCTGATCCGCACCTACAGAAAGCACAACATTTGGACCACGCCCTGCCACAACTGCGCTTAAAAGCGCATCCGGCGCAACAATCTCGACATTGACTTTAACCCCAGTCTCCGGCGTGAATGTGTCATCAACCATGCTCTTTAAAATCGTACCTTGGTCACGCCCTGTCAACACCCACACACTCACAACATCATCACTATTCTTGTCGTAAACATCGCCGACTGCATCGTAATCGACATAAAATGATGCAGCAAAGGAACGCAGCTCATGTACTGCTTTGTCAAAGCCATTCGCTGTATCCTTTTCGGGTTTTGCCCCCTTACCCGTAACAACCAGATAATCCACATCAAGTTTTGTCTCGCTCATGTTGAGAATCGCTGTGCCAAGTGCTGTGATATTGTCCTTGAAGGTCGGACTAAACTCCAGAGTAATCTTCTCTGGTCTATCCACAAAGCGTTCGAGCTGCTGTGCCAGTGTCTGCGCCGTGGCAATCTTGTCCGCCTTCTGCCCTGTGTAGAGAACCATATCGTCCACAACCTTATAGAGGCGCTTAGATTCCAGAGACATCGCATCCACAATCTCGGGATAGACTTTGTCAATATTATAGTCTCTGTACTTGTCAGGATTGGGTCCTGTATAAATCAACAGCTTTCTGTAGATCTGGTTCAGTCTGTAGGTCGAATCCTCCAACGTCTCCAGGATACTTCCCATACTGCCGAGCGTCGCTTCAAGACGAATCGTATGTTTCCCCGCAGTCAGGTAAAAATCATATGGTGTGCCGGATGCGTCAGCAAGTGTCATCAGCTCCCAGTCATTTGAATAGTCAAAGGAAATCTCCTTTACCTCATCAAACGGAACTGTGCCGTCTATATACAGACATCTGCTAGAAACGCTTCCTCGCGCATAGTTCTGTCTGCCCTTTATGGTAATATTGTAGTAACCATCTTCAGGCACCTCAAAATCCCACTCAATCCACTGACCGGAAGAACGCCACGCATCACCGCCGACATAATTCAACAGTGTGTTGGTTACACTGTAAGGCTGCGTTGTCGGAGAGGAGCGGTCATACTTGGCATACAAGGACGACTCCGAGCGAATGGTCGAATCCTCGCCCTGTATCTTCTGCAGATAAGTCAAACCCTCACCCACAGCGTCTTTTCCTGCGTTCTCCTGCGCATAGTCCTGATAATTTCTATCCTGCTCTACCCCGCGCACAGAGAGGGATTTGAGCACGAGCGGCTCATTGACCGCCTCGAATGTAAGTGTGTTTTTTCCTTTTTCAAAATAAAAGCGATATGGCTCGGTAATATACCCCATATCATCGCGGCAGTATGCACCCTGCCATGCGTACTCCTCAATCTGTGTTGGACGGATCTCATTGCCCTGATTGTCCACCCGCGGCTCGCCGTCATTTTTCCAGATGCGTGTGAACATAATATTTGCCGCGTCCGAAAACGGAAGCTCACCGTTGATGCGCACCGCACGCTCCGCCGCAACACCTCTGGATTCGACAGTCATATATTCCATATAAATATTATAGAATCCAGTTTCAGGAATCTCTAGCTCCCAACTCACTTCGGAATCCACACCTGTGTAGAGCACATTCTGTACGCCCTCATAGCTTGCGTAGACCTCGGCATCTGTACCAGACACATACTCTACCACCGGGATATCTACGATCTGCATCGGACACGCTGCGCCCTGATGTTCTCCCAGATAAATCGTGTATGTGCCTTCTCTTCCCGTGCCCTCCACATCCGCATTTAGATCATACCCGGCATACTTCTCATGAAAATCATCCTCATGAAACACACTCTTGATAATCAAAACCGCTGCAAGAAGCACAACAAGCCCGCCTAGAAAAAGGCCCTTTTTCAAAGAATCTTTCATACCCACAACCTCCCTTTCTATTACAATTCGACTTCACGAATAGTAATATTTCTCTATGTTTCATTGTACTGTATAATATTACCTCTCACTTCCCAGATTTTGCTCTATATTTTTCATATTTTGCTCACATTTAATTTGTCTTAACATAAAATCTTTGGATATTTATACTTTCTTTGTGCGTTTTTATATATTTTTTTGTATAATTTGTATATTTAATACAAATTGATTTTACAGATATGGCAGGAGCAAGTATGGCAGATTACAGAGTGATTACCAATAGCACAAAAAGACATATGGTAGCATTCCTATACCATATGTCTTTTTGTGCTATTATATATTTATTTTTATAATTGCTTTGCACACCAAATCGTGTGTCAAAATGCTGTAATACAATAACATTTCAAAATCTCTTTTATTTTTCAGTAATATCGTTTATAATAACTATCAGATAAAACTTCATAATATAACATACCATAAAGGAAAAGCGGTTTTTAAACCCATATCATAAGAATAAAAACTATTTATTTGTGTTCACAAAGGATTGATACATATATGATTTTCGATATAAATTTGAGAAATAATATTTTGACAAATAAAAACTTTGAAAACGAAAGACTGAAGGAAAAACAGCCTCAGAATAACCAGACAAATTTATCATTAACAAAACCCACTGAGTCTATTGATTTAGACCAAATTAACGGCATCGGATTTGATTTCTACAGTGCAAACAGCGATTACATTGGCTCCACAATGATTCATAAGAACCATGAGATTGTCAATTATCGCAACAGCTCCACCGTCCGCATTTGGTACAATGAACAGATTGAAAACTTTCCGCTCCACTGGCACAATTCACTTGAAATCATATTGCCAGTCAACGACTGCTACTATGCACTGACAAGCGAAACCACACACTGCATCCAAGAAGGAGAAATCTTCTTTATACCGCCAGGTATATTGCATTCCGTATACCCCCCCCCGGGTTCTCAAGGCGTTCGTTTTATCTATCTAATCAACCTAAATGCAATAGCACAATTAAAGGATTTTGCTGGTATCCAGCCATTGCTATCCACGCCGTTTCTTCTGACTAGAGATGCCTCCCCTGAGATTTATAAGGATATTTTTGACCTGTTAATGCAGATGCAAATTGAATACTTTCGCAGAAACCTCTACAGTGAACTCACTGTCTATTCTTTACTTATGATTATATTTGTTAAACTCGGTACCAACTATTCGAATAAGCTTGCCACCGCCGATATCCAAGCGGGAAAACAGCGAAAATACACCAAGCAGTTCAACGACCTGTTGGCATATATTGACGAACACTACATGGAAACATTCACACTTGAGGATACAGCATCGCTGATGGGATTCAGTAAATTCCATTTCTCAAGACTTTTTAAAGATTACACAGGCTACACCTTCTGTGATTACCTAAACTACAGGCGCATCAAAGCGACGGAAGATTTGCTGCCACGCACAGAACTTCCCATTACAGAAATTGCAATGCAGGTGGGATTTTCGAGTATTTCCACCTTTAATCGCTTGTTTCGAGTATACAAAAAATGTTCCCCCAGCGAATATCGTAGCAAGCTGTCCACTCATACATTCAAAAAGAATTGATTGCGCCTTTTGCTGTCTGAAGAATCCAGTCCACTGCTGCCTCCGCATGCGTGGGCAAATTTCCAGAAACAGAATCTGCTTCTGGTTCTTTTATTCCCGAATAAAATGCCTGCAGAGCATATCTTGCCAACAGCGCGGATACACGTCCTCTCTCTATGGAATCTTCTGTTCCCAGCACAACAACCACCAAATCATTCTGCATCGTTCCATTGTCCGCAACTAGAGATGTGACCAGGCAGGCACCAGATTTGTTCGTTGTTCCGGTCTTGAGTCCAGTAACTTGAGGCATATTGCGCAGAAGCGGATTTGTATTGCGCACTTCAAGGTTAAGGGACTGCAGTGTTGCTGTTTCCATGGAAGTGATTTCTTTCACCTGCGGATAAACCTTCAAAAGAAAAGAAACCATGCGAAACATATCCTTTGCGCTCATACAGTTCTGGCGCTTTGCAGGAATAAATGTCTGCGTGTAGGAAGGCAGACCATTGCTGTTAAAAAAAACTGCCTGCGATAACCCTAAGTCAAGCGCTTTCTGATTCATTAACTGAACAAAAGTCTGCTCTGAGCCGGCGATTGTCTCCGCCAGACACAATGCACATTCATTGCTGGAAGGCAGGAGGGCACCAAGCAAAAGCTCCTGCACTGTAATCTGTTGCCCTGCCTGTAGTGGAATCACCCCATCATCAGATTCGGCTAACGCCTGTACTGCCTCTGAGACAATAACTGTCTGATCGGAAGAAATCTGTCCAGTTGCAATAGCCTCCATTGTCAGCAGACACGTCATCAGCTTGGAAGTACTGGCAATAGGATAAGATGTATCCGGCTGATATTGATAGTAAACTTCCCCTGTAGTGGCATTTCCAACCAACACGCCATTGACGCCATAAAAATATCCTGTCTGTTCTAATTTCATAGGAGAAATCATAAAAGAAGCTTGTGTATTTATCTGCAAAACACCAACGCTTGGAACAGTGATGTCCATATCCAAAATCATAGCTAAATCTGCTGCCATCATAAAGCAATCGTAACCGCCAGAAGGCAGCGTTAAAATCATCGTGTAATAAAATACCTTCTGCCCGTTTACCTGAAACTCATTTCGCCGCAAGGAAATATCTGGATTCTCACTGTTTTCCCAAGGGGTATTTTCTCCACCCACAGGTACATAAGTTTTCCCTGGATTCAGAGCAATAGAATTTTTTGTAATTTCCAAAGAAAAAGATTTGCTTGTATCCCTTAACACCATAGCAATATCCCGCAAAGAAAAATAAGTATTATAATCATAACTGTAATCCAATGTTTTTACAGCGGCAACTGCACCAGTATCAGTCTGTACTTGATAGATTTTTGGTATCTCATATCCTGCATCTGCCCCCATCGGAAAAATACAACAAATCAAGATTATAGCCAAAATAAGAGCGCCTATTTTCTGTAAGGTTACTTTCATAAAATTCCCCCATTCCTATTTAATTCCGTAAATTTAAGCGCAAGTATCAATTTTTCGTGTAAAAATTCACAACGAACACTAGTTCACTTTGTTAGCACTCTTTTGACGCGTATAGAAAAGAAACTCATTTTTAGTTTCCTGTAATGTATATATGACAGAATTATGATTTGAAAAATCATCAGACAAAATCAAAGTAGAATCCTTCCGAATATAATGCTCCTCTCTTGTACTGACCGATGCTCCATCATCAAACTGCCTCGTCAGAATACCATTTGCTGTTTGATAAGTGCCACTGCCATCATACTGTGCTTGCAGTTCTTCTAACGAAGGTAATAAACGCGGACCGCAAGTCATTAAATACGAAACAGTAGACATTCCAAATGTCTCTTCCACAAGTGCCTCAACTGTTTCTTCGTCCATTGCATAGCCTGCCATATAAAGTCTCTGTGTTAACAATTCTCGAAAAGCCGCGGCAAATGCCTCATAGGCTGCTCGATTACAAGTATCATAACTTTCTTGCAAGACACTGCATTGAAAAGTTCCCTTTGCGTGTGTGGTCTGTTCCAACGTCAAAGTAACATCAACCGTCAACTCTTGCATATAAGACTTTATCTCCTCCATAGAAATAGAAACTGCTTCTATCTCTTGCAGCCAGTCAAGCACTGTGACAGCCGCCTGATCTGTCATATCCAGCTTTGCAGTCCACTGACCAGAGAGGTTTCTGTCACCAGACGCAAAAAAATACAAATATGCCAGAATTACAGTGGAGATAATCAAAGCGGGAAACAAAACGGCAAATATTACTATCTTTCCTATTTTTTTCATTCTCTATTTTCCCCTCCAAATGAATTGATTCTGGTATTTCGTTTTTCAATCAATCTTGTAAGAACAACCCACTTGTATCGCAATTCACAAACTGCGTATCTTCCACAGAACCTTTTATTGTTACGTTACAAAATGTAACAGCATTGTATCGATTATCGAACAATCCAATTCCATCTTCCTCAAACTCTACTTCCACCTGTTCCATCTGTATATCTGAAAATTTACTGCGCGAAATATCACTTGTCCTGTAAAAAATATGTTCCATCTTTGCTCCCGTTATTTCTGACAAGCAGAAAACACCCGCGCCATTCCATCTAATCTCTCTAAATATACAGTGAAAAAACTGATTTCGATCCGCATTGAATATTCCTTCTTCTTTTTCCATGCAGTTTCCTTCAAACAAACAATTCTGAAACAAATTATCACTTAATTGTACGTCGTTTTCTTCAAATGTATCATGAAAAACACAATTCATAAATTGACATTGTTCTATCAAAACCAATCCTGTTTTAAAATGATTGTCAAATGTCACATTCCGGAAAAGGCATTCGCGTGCGCAAATATCCTCTGTGTCCATTCCTTCTATACAACAGTTTTCTATCTCCATCTTAATAAAGCGAATATTTTTAGACGTTATTCCTGTAATTTTTTGATTCTCTATTTTTTGTTTTAGAAAACGGAGGCATTCTTTGGGCTGATACATTTGTTTTGTAGACTCTTTTATTTCCCTTCTTGCTTCCATTATTTCCGCGATCATCTTCCGGTCATTGACGATTTCCAAATCTGTTATCCGCTTGTCACTTTTCGGTACGCCAAAGCAGACAAGCAAATCGGGTGAAAGCAGATAATGATAATGCACAATATAAAAAATATCATTATAATCATAAAAATCACTTGGATACCGCCAATGGTATCTCTCATAATCCTCCTCAAGATAATAAACAAAAGTTGGATTTCCATATTTTTTAACCATTTTGCTAATAGGATCACCCATTTTGATATTAAATCCCATATCAGCAATCAATTGATTAGCGATATAAAATAATTTCTTATCATAATTTAAAATCGCATGAAACCGCACTACAGAGACATCTTTCTTATCCTTTTTTCTATACAAAATCACGCTGTCAAATCCATACAATTCTGCACTTCCAGGAACATCCGCATAGTTAAAATCTGGTTCAAAAGTGTAATCTTCATCCAATAAATCTTTTAAAGACAAGTTTTTTATATTCATTTTTCGACAGCCCCTCGTAACACCTATTTTTCTTTCTTATCGGGTTTTATGGACAGCGCATGAAGCATTTCCACGCGATCCCACGCATCTCCATACTCCCGCACAATGGTCACAATTCCCAATAGACGCAAAGGGTCGCGCGCGGTAAAGGTTTTTTTGTCTTTTTGTGCATTCCATTTAAAATAGTCCTTCTCATCCCACCCAGTTTCACTTGTTAAGGAAATGCTGTACCCCCAATCAACTAATTTATTAATTGCATATGGATACATTTTTGCATGATCCGCTATCTTGTTTGGTAGTTGTTCTGGATAAGTCCCCAAAAATTGAAACGATCCAAACTCGTCATTTTGAATTTCCTGAATTTCACCTTCATACTTCATTCTGCCAATGATAATAACTGTATTATATTCTCTATCAAAAGGATTCGGATAATCTTTTTTCAATAAATTCAAATCAAACACTGCCGCATCCGCAAAAATCTCATCAATATCGTTTGACATCTGCGAATTTACAATCGCAGTATAATATTCATCATCATAATAGTTAATATGAAAATCAATCCCAAACTGAGAGCCAATACAATCCATCTCCAGCAAATTCAAATACTGCTGTAAATACCGCTCAAGCAGTTCCTTCGATTGACAGACACCCACAAAAACGGAAAGATATAAATTGTTTCTAAAATCATACGTTTTTTGTTTTACTTTTTTCATCTTCATTCCTTTTCGTCAGTACCTTCAATTTGATCTGGATCAAGAATATATCCTGATATCAGTTCCATATCATCTAGTTCTTGTGATATAGGTTTCATAGAAAAAAACTGTGCTACATCACTGTGCCTCCAATTCTCTCCATACTCTTGTACAATTGTGACAAAGCCCAGCAACCGAAGAGGATTCTTTGCGGAGTATGTTTTTCCATCTTTTTCTGCAAGCCATTCACAGGAACCACTACAATCAGCGGAATCCTGAACATACGAAACCAGATATCCCCACTGTACCAATTTATAAACCGCATATCTATATGTATTTGCAGCATCTACTATCACAGTAGTAGGTTTTTCTTCGTAGTCAATAGGATTCTGTTCATCCACTCCCCCCATCCTGCTGTCTCCCCCTCTCCTACATTGCTAAAATAATGCCTCTACGCACTCTGGAAACGCTACTTCTGATACCCAGTCATCACGAATCATATATAACGCAACCAATTGAATGGGATCGGCTGCATATAATGTTAAATCAGCGCGCTCTGCCTTCCAATCCCATTCATACAATATATTGTCAACAGCTTCCATAGAAAGCTCAAAATTATGTTTCACCAGATAATCAATACTAAGATCAGTCAAAGTTGTCTGACACACCACGCAAATCGCCTCCGCCTGATAAAAATTATTTCATCAAAATTTTTCCTATCTCAAAATAAATTCTTAAGATAGCTGTCAAACGCTTTCATAACGCTTGTATGCTCAAATTCTGTCAGCTGTTCCCTGACAGAGCGAAAATACCATTCCTGTTTTGTTTTGTCCGGCTGATTAAATTTTGTCCAGATACTGCCGCTTATATGGCGCTGTTCCTTTACAATCGATTCCAAATTCGCAGTCTTGTCCGCAAGAACAATCACTTTTGTGTCAAGAGAAGCTCTTTTTAAATGCTCAATCGTCTCTCTCTTGCGAATCTCCCATGTCTGCGAGGCAGGTATATTGCGGCGCTTATTTTCCGTTTCTGTCTCTACAAGACAGGCAACCCTATCCCCAAACTCTTTTTTTAAATCGTCGAGCGTCACATAAGTATCTTCAACGGTGTCATGCAAAATCGCTGCCTGCAATACCGCTATATCCTCTGTCAGTTCTATTGCATAATTCATAGTGGTAATAATATGTGCAATGTATGGAATCTCTGTTTTCTTTCTAAGTTGTCCCGAGTGCGCATTGGCAGCGTATGTATATGCCCGGTAAAGCTGTATATTCATTCCTGCAACAGACGGAAAAAGGGCTGGTTTTTCCGCCAATCCCTTTTCTTCATAACAGCACGCAAAACACCCCTGAGCGCTTAGCGTTCTGTCTGTAAAACAAGGACACCCGCGCCCGCAGACTTGCTGCTCCTTTTTATAATTTAACTTGCAATCCACTGCCCTGCAATAAAAATATCCATCACTGTCTGCAATCACAACATGTTCATCTCTGTTCATTGCTACTAATCCTTTTTGGTAAACTCTATAATCCAGGCTTTTCCTTCTTTTCCGTCCTTTTCCTTGTAAGTGCCATACTCCATATGATAGGTAAATGAAACACCTTGTTCCGCCTTTATTTCATTTACTACACTTTGCAGCGTCTTTTTTGCCCTGCTCTCGTCGCTTCCAATCCCTGTGCTTTTAAAGACAGTTTCAAACTTATTAATATGATAGCGAATTGCCCGATTCAACGCAAGTTTTAGTTCTTTTTCATTCCGAAATGGTCCAGAAATACTATTGCTTAGATACCGATTTCTATAATTAATAAGATATGCCTGCATCGTTATCGCTGCTACATTCTTGTCCAATTTTGCTTCATTTTCATAGGTATCTTTCAAATATCGACCATTGTCTTGTAGAATGCAAAAATCTTGCAGCGCATATCCCATCAAGAAAGAATCTAAATATTTAATATAGGTATTTGCATCCATATCCATAACATCATCTAGGTCAAAGTCTTTCAGTTCTAAATTATCAAAAAAAGAAAATGTCCCTCTGGTCAATGCTAAGATATCTGAGCCAATTACAACGCCAACCCCGCCTGTATTAGGAGAAACCAAACCATCTCCTGGCACATAGTATGTGCCATTGAGTGAAATCTGGAACCATCCATTAGAAGTAATTCCAGTTACATCAACAGGAAGATCCTTTGCTATCACAGTCACAACGCCCGAATTAATATCAGGTCGTTTATATACTTTTGTCTTATCATTACTGTAAAGCACTGCTTTGCTCTGCGTAACAGTAAACTCCGCCGCATAGGTCCTTTGCAGTGAAAAATTTCCCCCTGCTGTCTGGGCTGAGGTTGCCGCAATCACGGCAGCCAACAGTGCTCCAGTTATCTTTATTCGCATTTCCTTCGTTTTTCTCATACCCTTTTCCCCATCACTTCTATTATTTCCAGATGCCAACTCGATCCTCCGGCGCCACATACATACCATCTGTCTCCTTGATATCGTAAATTTTGTAAAAGGCATCACAGGAACTTAAAACTGCATTGACTCGCACTTTATTAGGCGAATGCGTATCGGTGTTTAAAAGGTACATCATAAAACTTGCCGTATCCTCACTTGCCCAGTTGTATGTCATCTGCCCAAATGCCTCGTCAAGCGCTTTTGCATCATTTCCTATAATCGAAGAAATACAAGTCATTGCCCCTAAATCCGCAATATTTTCCATCAGGGTCAAATCCCCATTGACCTTGACACCCATCATCTCATAATTGCTGTAATAATCAATGATCGACTGCGACATTCTTTTGTACTCTGCCATCTCCTCCTCTGTCCACCAGACATTGTAATTGCCATATTCATCATACAATGCACCGCTGGAATCAAATGCATGGCTAACCTCGTGCGCGATAACAAATCCAATCCCTCCCAGATTGGCCCCATAGCTATTGTCACTGTCGTAAAATGGCGCCTGCAAAATTGCCGCTGGAAAGATAATTTCATTATTTAAAGGATCATACATTGCATTGATGGTCTGTGGTGTCACCTCCCACTCTGATCGGTCAACTTTTGTTCCAAGTTTGTTTAGACTATCATCAATTGCAACCTGCATACTCACCAACATATTGGACAGCAGGCTTCCTCCCTCTGAAATCGGGGTCACCTGCATCATATCGCGTGCAGCCGGCCATCGATCTGGATAGCCAATCTTAACTTGCATTGTCTCAAGCTTGCGAATTGCCTTTTTTTTCGTGGCCTCACTCATCCACTCTTGACGATTGATAATTGTCTCATACTCCTTCAAAATCTGAGCAATCATCATCTCCACTGCTTCTTTGTCCTTGGCTGAAAAGTGTTCTTTGACATAGATCATACCAAAATCCCATGGCAGCATCTCCTGCGTCAGTTTTTTCCATGTTTTTTCATCGCCCCAACTCTCAGTGATGCCATACAACGCATTTTTCATATCATCACTGAGTTTTGCATAGGTCGCATTCGCATATTTTGCCGTGTCGTTGAGCATTACAAAGGTTGAATAATCCTTCAGTGCTTGCAGATTTTCCTCCACCAGCAACGAATTGATTTTTTTTGCCTGTTCCACATCCATCACAATATATTTATCTTGGCCGTCCACATGAAGCGTCTCAAGCATTTTAGGCACATCAACATTTGTGAAAAGATGTTGCAAGTCATCTTGTGTATACACATTATAGGTGAGTGCAGGGTCATATTTCTGTTCTGTTGTCAGTGATGATGCACAGATATCCCGCAGCAACTCTTCAATAGAATCCGTGCTCTGTGCCGCCTCATTTGCAGTCATGCCAAATTCCATCAACATATCATTGACATAATCCAGATACATATCCACGTATTCCTGCGTGTTTTCCCCCTCAATATATTCCTTTCCAATCAGGGTGTCCGCATACATCATATACACTGCATACTCACTGGAATCCGCCTTATCCTGCATAATACTATATCCGCCAACAATACTGCTAAATCCAAACTCACCGCTCAACTGCGCCAGCGCATCCACATATTCCTCTATTGTCGAAGCGTTCCGAATGCTGTCCATATGCGGCTTCAATGGTCCAAGCCCTGTCTCATTGCGGTTTTCCATATTTGTCACACATTCGTACATGTCCTTAATTTTCTGCTCCGAACTGCCCCGCTCATAAGTTTTTCCATCATTTGCCAGCTCCTCAATTATGTCCTCCATCTCACTACTCACAACGGCATTTAACTCACTAAACCAATCCCAGTGTGCATCTGTAGCTGAAAGCTCAATCTTCGAGAGCAAATTCTGATTTACATATTCATAATAATCATCTTGATAGCGGACATCTTCTTCCTCTTCAGTCTTTTCCCCCTCCAGAATCTTGTCTGCAAGTTCCTCATCCTGTAACTCCTTCTCGTCAGCCGTTGTCTTTTCTGTATGTTTTTTATCCTTTTTCGCATTGTTGAACAGCTCTTTAATACTGCTCTGTGTTCTGTTGGAGGCCGTAATATTGCCTTCCTCTTTCCTTGCATTACACCCTGTCAGTTGCAGGGCAAGAATCACCGCCATAAAAAGCGCTAATGCTCGTTTTTTCATGTCTGCTAACCTTTCTTTTTCATGCACTTAATTCGTCCACAGCTCTTCCTGAATCGATTCCTGCCGCACTAGAACAAACAATTCTAATAATATCTTTTCAAATTAAATCTGAACAATTCCTATAAGCAAAAAGTACTTTATATAAACTTATATTAACTATATGAATATCCAAAACCATTCATGCAGAAATCTATTTCACAGATATACTTATCTTATACCAAAACTGTGGAAAACACAACAATTCTCTGAAAATTTAATATTGCTTGTAACAGTTCAGCCTTCGGCTTCCTGTTACAAGCATCAAGCCATGCAAAACCACTTCGTGGTGGCTTGATGCATCTTAACCACTACGTTATTTCACGGACTTTGCAGTAAATGCAAAGTCCTGAAGCTGAATTGCAACTTGTGCAGTAACAGTTCCTTACTTTTTATAGGACAGGAATGCGCATGTATTGCACATAAAGTAAAAACAAAACACCCTGCCTTAATACAGCAGAGTGTTTTGCCTTTTATGCACACGGACACGGAAAGGAAATATGCAGCTAAAGCTGCCTGCGTCCGGCGCGCAAGTAGGGAAGATGAGACTTCCCTACTCGATTAAACTTACTCAATTGCGCCAACTGGCTCTTCCTGAATAACCAAGCTCCCCTCTGACGCTTCATCCGCAAAATCCGTTTCTAAGTCAGCATCCAAGTCTAAGGTTGCATCTGTGTCTGAAACAGCAGTGTCAAACTCAAAATCATCCACAAAGTCCAGTGTTGAATCCAAATCCACATCTGTGTTCAACTTTACATTTCTGTAGCGCCTCAGACCCGTTCCAGCAGGAATCAACTTTCCGATAATAACATTTTCTTTCAAACCAATCAGCGGGTCGATTTTGCCCTTGATAGCCGCCTCTGTAAGAACCTTTGTCGTCTCCTGGAAGGAAGCTGCGGAGAGAAACGAACTTGTGGCAAGTGCTGCCTTTGTAATGCCTAAGATCACGTCTTTATATTCTGCTGGCTGCTTTCCTTCTGCAAAAAGTCGCTCATTGATATCTTCCAACTCAATGCCATCCACCAGCGTTCCAGGAAGAAATTCTGTGTCTCCACTCGTCTCAATCCGTTTCTTCTTGAGCATCTGACGCACAATCACCTCAATATGCTTGTCAGCAATATCCACACCTTGCAAACGATAAACACGCTGCACCTCTCGCAAAAGGTAATTCTGAACAGCGTCAATCTTTTTGATTTCTAACAAGTCATGCGGATTAATACTACCCTCTGTCAACTCATCTCCTGCTTCCAACTCAGCACCATCTGCAATCTTGATACGGGAACCATATGGAATCAGATACGTTTTCTCATTAATTCCATCGGAAACAATAATCTCACGCTTTTTCTTGGTATCCTTAATTGTTGCTGTGCCGCCAAACTCAGCGATAATTGCAAGTCCTTTCGGCTTTCTCGCCTCAAAAAGCTCCTCGACACGCGGAAGACCTTGTGTGATATCATCACCAGCAACACCGCCGCTGTGGAATGTTCTCATAGTAAGCTGCGTACCAGGCTCACCGATTGACTGTGCCGCAATAATTCCAACTGCCTCACCAATCTGAACTGCCTCGCCTGTCGCCATATTTGCACCGTAACACTTTGCGCAGATACCAATATGAGACTTACAGCAGAGAATATTCCGAATTTTTACCTTCTCAATAGGCTCGCCTTTCTCATCCACACCCCTGCTCAAAATCTTTGCCGCCCTGCTTGGAGTAATCATATGATTCCTCTCCACAAGAATATTTCCATCTCTGTCCTTGATATCCTCGCACGAATATCTGCCAGTAATGCGGTCTTTTAAACCTTCAATCGTTTCCTTGCCATCCATAAACGCTGCAACTTCCATTCCGGGAATATAATCTTTTCCCTCACAGCAGTCAACTTCACGGATAATCAACTCCTGACAAACATCAACCATACGGCGTGTCAGATAACCAGAGTCGGCTGTACGAAGTGCGGTATCAGACATACCCTTCCGCGCACCATGCGCTGACATAAAGTACTCCAACACGTCAAGCCCCTCACGGAAATTGGATTTAATCGGCAACTCAATGGTTCGTCCTGTTGTATCTGCCATCAGTCCACGCATACCCGCAAGCTGTTTAATCTGCTGGTTAGAACCACGCGCACCAGAGTCCGCCATCATAAAAATATTATTGTACTTATCCAGACCACCAATCAATTTTTCTGTGAGTGCGTCGTCTGTTTCCTTCCAAGTCTCAACTACCGCCTTATAACGCTCCTCGTCAGTCATCAAACCACGTCTAAAATTCATTGTGATGCGGTCAACTGTCTTCTGCGCTTCTTCAAGCATCTGCACTTTCTCAGCAGGCACTGTCATATCCGAGATAGAAACTGTCATTGCAGCACGTGTGGAATATTTGTATCCCATTGCCTTAATACTGTCAAGCACCTCAGCAGTCTTTGTAGCGCCATGAATATTAATGACCTTTTCCAATATCTGCTTTAATCCCTTTTTTCCTACATGGAAATCCACTTCGGGAAGCAGTTTGTTCTCATCCTTACTTCTGTCTACAAACTCCAAGTCTTGCGGGAGGATTTCATTAAAAATAAATCGTCCCAGTGTTGACTCAACCATTCCTGTAAGCACTTTGCCGTCCGGCATGGTTTTGGTCACACGAACTTTAATTCTGGAATGCAGCGTACATGCCTTATTTTCATAGGCAAGAATCGCCTCATTCACACTCTTAAAATACTTTCCTTCGCCAAGCGCTCCTGGTCTCTCCTGTGTCAGATAGTAGATGCCAAGTACCATGTCCTGTGATGGAACAGCAACTGGACCACCGTCGGAAGGCTTTAACAGATTGTTTGGAGAGAGCAACAAAAATCTGCACTCTGCCTGTGCCTCCACTGACAATGGAAGATGAACTGCCATCTGATCCCCATCAAAATCGGCATTGAACGCTGTACATACCAACGGATGCAGTTTAATCGCTTTTCCTTCTACCAAGATTGGCTCAAACGCCTGAATACCAAGTCGATGCAGCGTCGGAGCACGATTTAACATCACTGGATGCTCTTTGATAACCTCCTCCAAAACGTCCCACACAGACTGATCAAGCTTTTCCACCAACTTTTTGGCGTGTTTAATATTCTGTGAAATCTGTCTTGAAACAAGCTCTTTCATCACAAAAGGCTTAAACAGCTCAATTGCCATTTCCTTTGGCAAACCACACTGATAAATCTTTAACTCTGGTCCCACTACAATAACAGAACGGCCAGAATAATCCACACGTTTTCCAAGCAAGTTCTGACGGAAACGACCGCCTTTTCCCTTTAACATATCTGATAAAGATTTCAAAGCTCTGTTTCCTGGTCCTGTGACAGGCCGTCCACGTCTTCCATTGTCAATCAGCGCGTCAACCGCTTCCTGAAGCATACGTTTCTCATTGCGAACAATAATATCTGGCGCGCCAAGTTCCAAGAGTCTTTTCAGACGATTGTTTCTGTTAATAATTCTGCGATATAAATCATTCAAATCTGAGGTCGCAAATCTGCCGCCATCAAGCTGAACCATCGGACGCAAATCAGGCGGAAGCACAGGAATCGCATCCATAATCATCCACTCTGGCCGGTTGCCTGATGCCCGAAAAGACTCTACAACCTCAAGTCTTTTGACAATCTTAGCACGCTTTTGTCCTTTCGTGTTCTCATTTCTGAGCTCCGCGGAAAGTTCTTCACAGTCCTTTTCGAGATCAATCGCCTCCAAAAGTTCCTTGATTGCCTCTGCACCCATACCAACACGAAAAGCATTTTTGCCCCACTTTTCCACATTGTCCTGATATTCCTTCTCCGACAGCACTTGCTTGTATTCAAGGGAAGTCTCTTTTGGGTCCAAAACGATATAGGACGCGAAATACAATACTTTTTCAAGCACACGCGGCGTCAAATCAAGAATCAATCCCATACGACTTGGTATCCCCTTGAAGTACCAGATATGCGACACAGGAGCGGCAAGTTCTATATGTCCCATACGCTCTCTGCGCACACTTGATTTTGTGACCTCAACGCCACAGCGGTCACAAATTACACCCTTATAACGGATTTTCTTGTATTTTCCGCAATGGCATTCCCAGTCTTTGCTGGGTCCAAAGATCTTTTCGCAGTACAGACCATCACGCTCTGGCTTTAAAGTCCTGTAATTTATGGTTTCCGGTTTTGTTACCTCGCCTTTTGACCATTCTCTGATTTTCTCAGGAGAAGCCAGACCGATTTTGATCGCATCAAAAGAGATAGACTGGCTCTGTTCAATTTTATTCTCAGACATTTTGGCACTCCTTCCAGATATTTTTACTCATAATCCTCATCAAAGCTATCTTCATCCGCGTCGTAATCCTCATCAGAATAATCATCATCTTCCTCAAAATCATCTTCCGCGTCAACCAAGTCACCGCTTGCAGCGTCAAACTCCTTCTGCTGATAGCCTTCCAGATTCTCTGTGTTATCGTATTTATGGTCACCCTCCATTTCAACGCGGAAATCGGTCTCTGTGTAATCAACAGATTCCTTAAGCTCCACTTCATTTTGATTTTCGTCATATACCTTCACATCAAGTCCAAGAGACTGAAGCTCCTTTAACAGCACCTTGAAAGACTCTGGAATACCCGGCTCTGGTATATTCTCACCCTTGATAATCGCCTCGTAAGTTTTCACACGTCCTACAACATCATCCGATTTTACTGTTAAAATCTCCTGCAACGTATGAGATGCGCCATATGCCTCCAGCGCCCAAACTTCCATCTCACCAAAACGCTGTCCACCAAACTGCGCCTTGCCACCGAGCGGCTGCTGTGTAACCATGCCATATGGTCCAGTGGAACGCGCGTGAATCTTGTCATCCACCAGATGATGCAGTTTCAAATAATGCATGTGTCCAATTGTAACTGGACTGTCAAAGTACTCACCCGTTCTACCATCTCGCAATCTAACCTTGCCATCTCTTGAGATTGGTACACCCTTCCAAAGTTTTCTGTGTTCTCTGTTCTCCGACAGATATTCTAATACCTCTGGAAGCAGTTCTTCCTTGTGCTTTGCCTCAAATTCTTCCCACTCAAGATTTACATAGTCATTCGCAAGGTCAAGGGTATCCATAATATCCAACTCATTTGCACCATCAAACACTGGTGTTGACACATTGAATCCAAGCGCTTTTGCCGCAAGCGACAAGTGAATCTCAAGCACCTGTCCAATATTCATACGCGATGGCACACCCAGCGGGTTCAACACGATATCGAGAGGACGTCCATTGGGCAGATACGGCATATCTTCCACCGGAAGCACCCGAGAGACAACACCTTTGTTTCCATGACGACCAGCCATCTTATCTCCAACGGAAATCTTTCTCTTCTGTGCAATGTAAATACGCACTGTCTGATTCACTCCTGGTGCAAGCTCTGTATCGCCATTTGCCCTTGAAAAAACCTTTGCGTCAACAACTACACCGTACTCGCCATGTGGTACTTTCAATGAAGTATCGCGCACTTCGCGTGCCTTCTCACCAAAAATCGCACGCAGAAGACGTTCCTCCGCTGTCAGTTCTGTCTCCCCTTTTGGTGTAACCTTGCCGACAAGAATATCACCCGCGCGAACCTCCGCACCAATTCTAATAATTCCTCTATCATCAAGATCTTTGAGCGCATCATCACCGACTCCTGGAACATCTCTTGTAATTTCCTCTGGTCCAAGCTTTGTGTCGCGTGCATCTGTCTCGTATTCTTCTATATGAATGGAAGTGTACACATCTTCCATAACAAGCCGTTCACTTAAAAGAACAGCGTCTTCATAGTTGTATCCTTCCCAAGTCATAAACCCAATCAATGGATTCTTGCCCAGACCAAGCTCCCCGCCACTGGTTGACGCGCCATCTGCGATCACTTGACCTGCTTCCACATGATCTCCCTTGAATACAATTGGCTTCTGATTATAGCAGTTTGACTGATTGCTGCGCTCAAACTTGTGCAGTTTAAACTCTGCTTTCTCACCGTCGTCATACGTCACCCGAATCAATTTTGACGACACATAGGTAATTGTTCCCGACTTCTTTGCCACCACACAAACGCCAGAGTCAACAGCCGCCTTCACCTCAATACCAGTACCAACTACAGGCGCCTCTGTAAATAGAAGCGGCACTGCCTGACGCTGCATGTTTGAACCCATAAGCGCACGGTTGGCATCATCATTTTGAAGGAATGGAATCAATGCAGTTGCAACGGAGAATACCATTTTCGGAGACACGTCCATATAGTCAAACATCGCCTTAGGATACTCTTGTGTCTCGTCAAGGTATCGGCCGGACACAGAATTTCGCACAAAATATCCATTCTCGTCAAGCTGCTCATTCGCCTGTGCTACGTGATAATTATCCTCCTCGTCCGCCGTCATATAAACCACTTCATTCGTAACGCGCGGATTCTTTGGATCTGTCTTGTCAATCTTGCGATATGGTGCCTCAATAAATCCATACTCATTGATTCTAGCATAAGATGCCAACGAGTTAATCAAACCAATGTTTGGACCTTCTGGCGTCTCAATTGGGCACATTCTTCCATAGTGAGAATAGTGAACATCACGCACCTCAAATCCAGCACGATCTCTAGAAAGTCCACCTGGTCCCAAAGCGGAAAGACGTCTCTTGTGTGTCAACTCTCCCAGCGGATTATTCTGGTCCATAAACTGGGATAACTGGGAAGAACCAAAAAATTCTTTGATGGCAGCCTGTACAGGTTTGATGTTAATCAACGCCTGCGGCGACACATCGTCAGAGTCATGCGTTGTCATACGCTCCCGCACAACACGCTCCATTCTAGAAAGACCAATGCGATACTGGTTCTGCAAAAGCTCTCCAACCGCTCGGATACGCCTATTGCCAAGATGGTCAATATCGTCACTGTTGCCCAAGCCATACTCAAGATGCATGTTATAGTTGATAGATGCCAGTATATCTTCCTTTGTGATATGCTTTGGAATCAACTCATGCACATTTCTGGTAATCGCATCTGCCAGTTCTTCTGGATTCTCAGCATACTCCTCAAGAATTTGACGAAGTACCGGAAAATAAACCTGTTCTGTAATACCAAGACTTCTCGGCTCACAGTCAACAAAGTTTGTGATGTCCACCATCATGTTGGAGAGCACTTTCACAAGTCGTTCCTCTGTCTGTATCCATACAAAAGGAACCGCTGCATTTTGTATCTCCTCGGCCATCTCCACTGTCACTTTATCGCCCTTTTGACCAAGAATCTCACCACTAAATGGGTCAACCACATCCTCTGCGAGAATCTGATTTCTAATCCTGTTTTTCAGTGCGAGCTTTTTGTTAAATTTATATCTGCCGACCTTTGCCAGGTCATATCTCCTAGGATCAAAAAACATTGCTGTCACAAGGTTCTCCGCACTGTCCAAGCTGAACGGCTCGCCAGGACGAATCTTGCTGTATAGCTCCTTTAAGCCCTCCTGATAATTATCAGCAGTATCCTTTGTGAAGCTTGCAAGGATTTTGGGTTCCTCGCCAAACAAGTCAAGAATCTCCTCATTGGTGCCAACCCCTAATGCACGAACCAGCACAGTAATTGGTACCTTTCTTGTTCTATCGACACGAACGTAGAAAACATCATTGGAATCAGTCTCATACTCAAGCCATGCGCCACGATTGGGAATTACAGTACAGGAAAACAGTCTCTTACCAATCTTGTCATGCGCAATGCCGTAGTAAATGCCAGGGGAACGCACCAACTGGCTGACAATAACACGCTCAGCGCCATTAATTACAAAAGTGCCTGTCTCTGTCATCAGCGGGAAATTGCCCATAAAAATCTCATGTTCTGTGATTTCTTCCTTTTCTTTATTGTGAAGACGAACTTTAATCTTCACAGGAGCCTCATATGTTAAGTCTCTCTCTTTGCACTCCTCAATCGTATGCTTAATCTCGTCTTCCGCCAAAACATAATCTACAAATTCCAGACTTAACCGCCCACTGTAGTCTGTAATTGGAGAGATATCCGCCAAAGCTTCTCGAAATCCCTCTTCAAGAAACCACTTGTAGGAATCCTTCTGGACTTCGATCAGATTTGGCATATCGAGAACCTCTTCCTGCCGCTGATAACTCATACGCATTGTCTTACCGGAGACCACTGGACGTATTCTGTTCTTTTCCATGACATTTCACCCCGTTCTTCATGATATACATCTATTATATAATAATTGTAACAGTTGAAGCATCTCATAGGCACAATTTTTCATAATAGTGCATCCTACATACTACCACAAGTTATTTTTGAAGTCAATGAAAAAATTCAAAAATAAAACGAAAGAAAAACAAAAACCAAAAGGTCGGGATTTTCTCCCGACCTGTCGTAACCAGAATGCCAAAATTACTTTAATGTAACTTTTGCGCCCTCTGCTTCAAGCTTTGTCTTAAGCTCCTCAGCCTCAGCCTTTGTCGCTGCTTCCTTCAATACCTTCGGAGCGCTGTCAACAAGGTCCTTCGCTTCCTTCAAGCCAAGTCCTGTCGCCTCACGAACAACCTTGATTACCTTAACCTTGTTCGGACCAACCTCTGTAAGCTCTACATCGAAATCGTCCTTCTCCTCCTGCTGCTGTGCGCCATCACCTGCTGTTGCAACGACAACGCCTGCTGCTGCGGATACACCGAACTCTTCCTCACATGCCTTTACCAAATCATTTAATTCTAATACTGTAAGCTCTTTGATCGCTTCAATAAATTCTGCTGTTGTTAACTTTGCCATTATTGTTCTCCTCCATTAAATTCTTATTTTTTATCCATAGTAAACGCAAGTACTTTTGTCATTTACTATAAAACACTACTCAGCTACAGGTACCCCTGCTGCCTCAACTGCGGATTCCTCCACTGCTGCATCCTCAGTCTTTGGAGCCGGTTCACAAGCGTCTGGTCCACCTTTTTCTGCAATCTGATTCAGCACGCGTGCGAAGTTTGTAATAGGAGACTGAATGCTTCCAAGGAACTTGGAAATCAGTTCGTCTCTTGAAGGAATATTTGCGATTTCCGCCATTCCTTTTGCATCGTAAAGAATCCCTTCTACAACACCAGCCTTCAATTCAATCGCTGGACAGTCTTTGGAAAATTTCTTCAAGATTCTCGCTGGTGCTGTCGCATCATCCTTGCTGGTTGCAATTGCGTTTGTTCCAACAAGACTGTCTGTCAGCCCCTCAAACGCAGTTCCTTTGAATGCACGCGTCATCAGAGTGTTTTTGTACACCTTGTAGGTAACACCAGCCTCACGGAGCTGCTTGCGCAACTGTGTATCCTGCGCAACTGTGATGCCGCTGTACTTGACAACTACAACGGTAGCTGCATCCTTGACTGTAGCCGCAATCTCTTCAACAATCGGCTGTTTTAATTCAATCTTTGCCATTTTCTTACCTCCTTTTAGATTTTAGAGACGAGAAATCGCCTCTTCCTGCCGACAGGAGTTTTCTATCTGAGTAAGATATTTTTTTCTTACTCACCACGCGACCCATGCATCGCCTTAGCACCTCTGCATGGATCTGTGCAATATAAAACCTCCCAAAATATGCCGCGACATACTCTGAGAGGTAAAAAGTCATATCACAAAAACTCTTCTCCTCGGTAGGCGATATCCTTACGCAAAACCCTAACAATCTGGTTTCGCACCTACTGTCTTCGGCATGGTTTTACAACCTTTACTACCATAACACAAGCTGTATTTCTCTGTCAAGCTTTTTTCCATAATTAATTAAAGCTGAAACTGAACTATTGTTACTTTTTACGGATAGAAATGCGCATTAGCTAAAAATATAATTCAGGTGTGAGGGGGGATTTTTGCGCAGCAAAACTTTACACATTACCCCGAATTGTTACTATGAGCTGCTCCCATGCCGTGAATAATAACGAACTATTGCAAACCTACATACCCCTCAGAATCAATCTGAACATTGGGCGATAACCCACGCATATAATTAAGCACCTCAGCCTTCTCGGCGCCCTCAAGCTGTTTTGTGCGGCAGTTCTCCTGCAAACACGGGATAAATTGAAGGTACTCTATTCCCTCCTTGGTAAGTCCCACTTCGATAAGACAGGTATTCTGCGTCTTAGAGTTAAACCAGTAATTTCCCAGACTGAATACAACTGGAACGCCAGAAATACAATCTATCTTTTGCAGACAGTGTGGGTGATCACCAATAATCAAATCCACACCTGCCTCGGCATAAATCGGCGCCTGTTTATCCTGAAGCCAATCTGTCGTCTCCTGACTCTCTGTACCCCAGTGAATATAAAGAATAACAAAATCACTGTTTGCCTTTGCCTGCGCTATCACTTCCAAAAGTGCTGTTGTGTCCATACAGCGCAGCACACCAGCATTCGTCATAGTGGCTTCCTTGGTGTCCGGCACTGCATTGCGCTCAATCTGTGTCGCACTCACAACGGCAATTTTCATCCCATTCGCAATCAGATAGACTGGTTTCTTTGCTTCATCAATATCTCTGCCTGCGCCGACATATGGTATTCCAGCCCCCTCAAGAGTGGAAAACGTATCCAGAAGTGCCTCCTCGCCAAAGTCATAGGCATGATTGTTCGCAAGAGATACAAGATCCACGCCAAGTTGCGCATACATCTCTACGTTGGCAGGATTTGCCCGAAATGTAAATGTCTTACCCTCTGTTGGTGTTCCTCTTGTGGAAAATGGAAATTCATTGTTGAGCATAAACACATCTGCATTTCGCATTCGTTCGAGCAGCGCGGCCGAAAACGTATCATTGATATCACTTCCTCTGCTTCGATAACGAAACATCATAGCATACTCATCATCCAGCAGAATATCACCTGCAAACGCCAGTGTAACACGTTCCCGATCTGCGCAGTCCACCAACAAAACCTTTTCCCCCTTAGAAACTGCTTCATTATAAAGTCGCTCGTTTTCCGCGCGCAACGCGTCCACCTCCACCGACGGCATTTGTTCTGACGACTCTATCTCATTCTCGGTGCTTTCTAACAGTATGTTTTCTGATGTATCTAAGTGGTCTGATGTCTGCTCTAGCCTGCCGAAATCCACAACCGTCAACGGCTTTTTCGCCTCGCCTCCCGCAGTAGAATACGCAATCATGCCAATTCCTCCCACTGCCAGAACAAGCATTAGCGATATCATAAACACCCGGAGATTACTTCTCCTGCGCCTTCTTTTTCCAGTTTTCTTAACAGCCAACTACTCACCTCATAATCGAGAGAAGGGAAGGTTACTTCCACCTGCCCATGTGTATAAAAGACCCCGCTTTTATCCAAAACGAGGTCTCAAATCATCTATATCTTTGATTAGAACTTAGCAACACTTACCTTTACACCAGGTCCCATTGTCGATGCCAAAGTGATGCTTCTCAAATACTGTCCTTTCAGAGTGGACGGTTTCGCCTTCACAATCGCATCCAACAGCGTATTCAAATTCTGTGTTAACTGCTCCTCCGTAAAAGAAACCTTTCCGATTGGGCAGTGAATAATATTGGTCTTGTCAAGTCTGTACTCAACCTTACCAGCCTTGATATCGTTGATCGCCTTTGTGACATCCATTGTCACAGTGCCAGACTTTGGATTTGGCATCAGACCCTTAGGTCCCAAAATTTTACCAAGACGACCTACAACACCCATCATATCCGGTGTGGCAACCACAACGTCAAAATCAAGCCATCCATCATTCTGAATCTTTGGAATCAGCTCATCGCCGCCAACATAATCTGCTCCAGCAGCTTCCGCTTCCGCCACTTTGTCACCCTTTGCAAAAACTAAAACTCTCACTGTCTTACCTGTTCCATTTGGAAGTACGACAGCACCACGAATCTGCTGGTCTGCGTGACGTCCGTCACAGCCTGTTCTAATATGAACCTCTACTGTCTCATCAAATTTTGCTTTGGCAGTTTTCTTTGCCAGCGCCACCGCGTCCTCAATTTCATAAAATACTGTGCGATCAACTAACTTCGCGGATTCATTATATTTCTTACCATGCTTCATCTCACTTTACCTCCGCTTACTCTTCTACTTTAATGCCCATAGACCTAGCTGTACCTGCAATCATGCTCATTGCTGCCTCAAGGCTTGCCGCATTTAAGTCTGGCATCTTTAACTCTGCAATCTCCTGAATCTTTGCCTTGGAGATTGTGGCAACTTTTGTCTTGTTCGGTGTCGCCGAAGCAGTCTTAATATTACATGCCTTCTTTAATAAAACTGCTGCAGGCGGGGTCTTTGTGATGAAGCTAAAGCTTCTGTCTGCATATACTGTGATGACAACAGGAATAATCATTCCTTCCTGATCTGCTGTTCTAGCGTTAAACTGCTTTGTGAACTCTCCAATGTTTACGCCGTGCTGTCCAAGAGCAGGACCAACCGGCGGAGCCGGTGTTGCTTTTGCGGCAGGAATCTGTAATTTAATATATCCTTCTACTTTCTTTGCCATTTCAGGCACCTCCTAATTTATTCTCAGTCTCCCGTTTCCCATATATTTTTCGAAAACGAATCGCTGTTTTGTGGTCGTCTGGGCGGATAACCCTCCCACACGGACAAACGTCCAACACTTATACTATCACTTTCCTCATGCAATTGTCAATAAGATTAATCCCACATTTTTTTTACATCTGAGAAACTAATCTCAACTGGCGTCTCACGCCCGAACATCTCGACACTGATCGTAACGGTCCGCCTTGCAGCATCAATCTTCTGGACTGTGCCAACAGTATCCTTCCAGACACCTGCGGTAACACTGATTACATCTCCCTCAGAAAACTCTACTGTAGTATCAACGCCAAAGTTCAGCGCTTCTAGCTCCGCCTCCGTGAGCGGCACAGGCTTGCTTCCTGGCCCCACAAATCCAGTCACGCCTCTGGTGTTTCTGACCACATACCATGCGTCATTGTTATCCGCATCCATATGCAGCAGCACATACCCTGGAAACATTTTCTTCTGCGATGCTTTCTCCACGCCGTTTTTTAGTTCCATAACTTCTTGCAGAGGAACCCTTACCTCAAGAATCTCATTCTCAAGGTGTCTGTTCTCAATTGCCTTTTCGATATTTGCCTTCACTTTATTCTCATATCCAGAATAGGTGTGCACTACATACCAGCCCATGCCAAGACCGCTCTTGTTGTCGCTCAGTGCAACTCTACTGTGCGGCTCCTCCTCAACTGGCTCCTCAAAAACCGGCTCTGTTGCAACTGGTTCCTCAAAGTCAAGTTCTTCCTTGACTGGCTCCTCAGAATCAAATTTCTCGTCAACTGGTTCCTCAAAATCAAGTTCTTCCTCGACAAGTTCCTCCGCAACCGGCTCCTCATGCTCCTGTACCTTTTCTGGCATCTTTGGCGATACTGGGAGCCACTCCTGCATATTGGGGGTAATAATCTTCTTGGCTACTGCCCTGGCTGCCGGTTTTCCCGACACCGCGTGTTCTTTCTTCTCTTCCATAATGGTTATCCTCTTTTATATACCGATACTTGTTAAGAAGTTAATGCCGAACTGGATAAGGGTATCCAAAAAGGTAATGATAAGTCCTACAACAACCGAAACACAAAGAACTGCCACAGACTGTTTCACAGTTTCTTTCTGGTCAGGCCAGGCGATCTTCTTAAATTCTGTTTTCACACTCTTCCAGAAGCTGTCCTTCTTCGCTTCTGTCTTCGCTGAATCTGCCATTGTGTCCCTCCTAACGAATCCGATTGTCTATTTTGTTTCCTTGTGCAGTGTATGAGTCCTGCAGAATCTACAATACTTCTTGATCTCCATTCTGTCTGGGTGAGTCTTTTTCTCCTTTGTCGTATTGTAGTTGCGCTGTTTGCATTCTGTACATGCCAATGTTATCTTTGTACGCATAATTCCACCTCCGCTAGCGTTCCAATGTAATTATCTGTTCTAATGCCAGATGCCTGTCCGGTCAGGCAGCAGTCAGAAACAACTTGCTTTATTGCATAAAAAAAAGACCGAATCAACATCTTGCTTTTCAACTATACCACACAGAAGACACAGCGTCAATATTTATTTTTGCTCATAACAGAATAAACGTATAAATGAAAAAACAGCAAATTTGCTCTAAATATTTGGCAAAAGCACAAAAACATATATTTGCTTTTCATGACTAAAATGCCTCTTTCAACTTGTATTTCTATTCATGCGTTTATTCTATTGCTCATAACCACAACTACTATTTAAAGCCAATGGGATTCCGGTAGCCTTATTTCATATAATTACATATTATAAAAATAAGGAACAATATCAACTAATTTTTGCAGCACAGAGTTGTGTTTATTTTAGATGCAATTTGTTCTTTTTTCTGCAATTTAATTCCATAACACGAAATTTTTTCATCTTTTTCAGGGCAAACCCCTTGCTTTTTTATACAATTCGTGGTAAGTTAAAAATAACGAAGAGATATACATAACATTTTTGTGAATTTTCACACAATTAAGGGCTTGTATTGCTCTAAAAAAGGGGAGTTTTATGAATTTTACATTCAATTTTGTGTTCAAAAATCAGTTCACATAAGACTCAGAATCTATAATCCAGGGAAGGAGGATATCTGTATGTCAATTTCTTCAACTACAATGCAGATCTATGACCAATATTTGACCACATATCGCAACCAGGGAAACAATCGTTCCAGCCGCAAAAGCAAACGCAGCCTGCGCCATGCCACGCACGACGCAAGTGAGCTGCAAAATGTATACCGCACCATCCAGTGGAATAACCGCTTCGCTCCGCTCTATATGACAGAGCCTTCGCCGCGTTCTATCGCGTATGCAATTCACCTAAAGGAGAGTGCAAACGACTTAAAACAAACTATCGATTCTCTCAGCGGTGATGATGATGACCTATTCTCAATGAGATCCGCCTACAGCGACAATGAATCGCTTGCAACAGTAGAGTACGAACCAGAAGACGCGGAGGACTTTGTGCCTACAGACTTTACACTAGAGGTTGAGAACTTCGCCTCGCCGCAAGTCAATACCAGCAAATATATGAAGGCGGACCAGCTTGTCCGACTAAAACCTGACAGTTACTCTTTTGACCTTCTGACCAATAAACTTCACTATGAACTTCAATTTAATGTGCATGAAGGAGATACAAACAGCGATTTACAGCACAAGCTTGCCCGCCTGATCAACAACTCTGATATTGGCGTTTCAGCGCGTGTTGTCGAAGCGCGCGGACTCTCAGCACTAGAAGTCACTTCTGATGCTTATGGGCTTCCTGTTCAGGGGGAACGCCACTTTACAATCACAGATGAGAACACCAGCTATCAGAATGGCATCGTAGATTATCTGGGATTAAATAAAAATATCAAGGAGGCGACAAACGCCATATACAGTATTAATGGCAATGAGGAGTCTTCCTATTCTAATACTTTTAGCGTTCATGGCGCTTATCACGTCACGCTACATCCCGAATACGCCGGCACGGGAATGACAATGAGCGACCAAATCACAGCGCGTGCTGCTGCGGCAACCGCCGGAAAGACTGCCACTGCCACAATTGGGCTCTATCCAGACGCTGAGTCCCTCGCCAACAATATTGAAACCTTTGTGGAGGGATACAACAATTTTATGAACGGTGTAATTAATGACTCTGTAGATGCACCACTCACAAAACTGCTCTCAAAGGATTTACAAAAATTTCTGGAACTGCACAGTTACAATCTTGAAAAATATGGGATTCATATCAATGAAGATTCCACTCTTGACTATGAAAAGAGCGATGATATCGCAGATGCAACAGCCATCAAAGGTTTTGGCTCACAAATTCTGCGAAAGCTCAACGCAATCTCGCTCGACCCAATGGAATATATTGACCGGCGTATCTGCGCATACTCCAATCCCAATGCAAACTATCCAAATCCATATGTGACCAGTATTTATACAGGAATGCTATATAATAACTATATGTAATACAAAAAGATGAGTGCTAACACGCTCATCTTTTTATGCACACAAACATCAAAATAAAATATAAATCTTCCCTGCTCGATTCCTACTTCACTTCTTCCGCTGCCATCTTCAATGCCGCAGCGATAACCTTGTCCATATCATAATATTGATACTGCCCCAGCCTTCCGCCAAAAAGCACATTTTTTTCCCTCATCGCAAGCGCTACATACTTCTGATACAGTGCCACATTCTGCTCATCATTCACTGGATAGTATGGCTCGTCGCCCCGCTTCCACTCTTTGGGATACTCCCTTGTAATCACTGTGTCCGGCTGTGTCCCAAACTCAAAATGTTTGTGTTCAATAATGCGGGTATAGGGCACCTCTCTTGCCGTGTAATTCACCACCGCATTTCCCTGATAATTCTTTTCACCTTCGAGAAGCTCTGTCTGAAAATCAAGCGAACGATACGCTAATGCGCCCTCGCAATAATCGAAAAATGCATCAATCATGCCAGTATAAAGCACTTTTTGAAATGTGTGCTGGCCATCAAAAGTGACATAAGTGTTATTTTCATTCTTCCGTACAAAGTCCTCAAACGCCGTTTCCGTCCGCACCTCAATGCCATCTAAAAGCTTAGATACCATCACCGTATACCCCCCCTTGGGAATGCCCTGATAGGGGTCATTAAAATAATTGTTGTCAAAGGTAAATCGAACTGGAAGTCGCTTTATAATAAATGCTGGCAGCGCGCTACAATCGCGGCCCCACTGTTTCTCTGTATATCCCTTCACCAACTTCTCATAGATATCTTTTCCAACTAGCGACAATGCCTGTTCTTCCAGATTGGAAGGGTTGGTAATATTTAAGTCTGTAATCTGTGCCTGAATGCGCTCTGCCGCTTCCTTTGGCGTTCTGACATTCCACATTTTAGCAAAAGTATTCATATTAAATGGAAGATTGTACAGCTCCTCATGATAGACTGCCAACGGCGCATTAATATAATTGTTAAATTCCGCAAGTCCATTCACATAATCCCAGATTTTTTTGTCAGAAGTGTGAAAAATATGTGCGCCATATTTGTGAACATTAATTCCACAAACCTCCTCCGTATAAATATTCCCCGCTATATGTGCTCTTTTGTCGATGACAAGGCATGTCTTGTTGAATTTTGTCATTTCACTGGCAAACACAGCGCCATAAAGCCCCGCTCCTACCACCAAATAATCATAGTGCATCTTTCTACTCTCCTTTTTCCTATTTTAGCAAAGGTGGCTCAATCGGTTTCCAATCCCTCGCAAGCTGCTCATACTCCGCCGCTTTTTTGGTTAGTTTGTCGTACTCCTGTTTGTATTCTCTCTGCGGAAGTGCTTTGACTCTTGGCGATTTTGCAATCTTGCGGTAACACAGCGCCAGCGCCATAAAGGCCGAAGTGCCACTGCTCGCCACATCAATCTCACTCTCACAGTCATAGCCGGCTTTGTAAAACCACTCTGCTGCTTCCTCATAATCCTCTTTTTTCATAAAGAAATAACCTAGTTCCATACATATCTCTGCCGACGGAATTGTAGCTTCCTCACTTAAAGACACTTTTAAAATACTCACAGGATTATCTGTGATTCGATATATTTTTAGAAGGACTGCTATTATCTGACGACACAGCACATCTTTTCCTTCTGTTCGCTTCTCTGCCAGCGCACGCTCAAAAAAGTCCTCTGCCCTCCTTAGTTCTTCCTCCGTTCCCGCCTTGTACAACTCTCGCAGATACATTCCCATCAACCGGTCAGAGAGAACCCCTTTTTCAGTTATAATTCGTTCAAAAACACTGAAATCCCTGCTGCTATGATTGCCCTGCGGGTGGTGTTGTACTTCGATGTCGCTGTCAAAAATGACAGGGTTTACATTGATGGTCTCATGAATCGGCTCAATCCACGTAAACTGGCGCAGCCGCTTAAAAAGCTTAGGACGCAAATCCCGCGTAAAGTTCTCCGTCGGATGATTGATCTGCTCTGTCACATAGATCATTTGCACAATCTCCACCTCTGGCAGCATGGCACGCTTTAGGGCCTTTAGCTTGTCTTGGTTCTCGCGGTCTAGCACCTCGTCCGCATCTGCAGAGTAAATATAATCTCCCGTTGCCTTGGAGAAAGCAAAGTTTCTGGCCGCTGCAAAATCATCATTCCACGCATAGTCATACAAATATGGTGTATATTCTGCCGCAATCTTCTTGGTGTCATCTGTGGACCCGGTATCCACGATAATAATCTCATCCATAATATCTTTCAGGGAATCAAGACAGTTTCTTAGTACCGCGGACTCATTTTTTACAATCATGCATAAACTGAATTTCATGATAAACCTCCATTGTATCTCCCGGGCACTATTTAGAAACAGCCTCCAAACAGCCCCTCAAACAGTTATTCATATTACAGTTCAGCCTTGCCGAACTGTAACGCATCAAGCCATGCAAAATCGCTTCGCGATGGCTTGATACATCTCAACCACTACGCTTTCTTACGGACCTTGCAGCATAGTGCAAAGTCCTAAGCCAAACTGTAACAATTATTCATTACATAGAACATTGTAACTGACTTTACATAATTTCTCAACTATTTCTTTATTGAAAATTTTATTACAAAAAGCCATAGATTAAACTAGAATAAATTTTCGCAAAATAGGTTAAGTTTTCAGAATATTCTGACGATATATTTTATGTAGTATAATTATGTAAATATATAATAAAGATTATAACCCTTGGAGGATTGTTATGGAATATTGTCAAAAATATGAAACCTTATTACAAACACTATGTAATGCCTACAATAAAATATTTCGATTGCTAGAAGGCGTGGAACATTGTGATAAGGAGCTGACACGCCTGTCTCAAATCAATCGTCCTAATGTAGATGAAGTCTGTGGTGTCACCGCTTGCAAGGGTCGTCTAATTGTCACAATGGATCAGATTTCGGCAGCTATCGATCCCATTCATGCGCAGCTTGATGGCATTCGGACACTCTGTCAAGAAATTGACCAGCATCCTCTCTATCTTCATTTAAATGATTTGCAACTGTTAGTTTATTACTATATCCGTCAAGTGATTAATAAAGAAGATATTAACAATCCTGAGATTGTCAATCGCCTAAACAATTATAAAGAATCTTTAGAACTAGATAAGGCTGTAAGTGAAGTGCCAGAATCCGAAAGATTTATCTATATGTTTGTCCCAGAACAGAAAAAATAAAGCAGATTTCCTGCTTTATTTTTTGTTTATGCGCACGCCGATGCAGATGAAATATGCCACTAAAGTGGCGCATCGGCGGCGCGCGAGTAGGGAAAGATAAATCTTTCCTACTCAATTACGTTTTATCGTCCATTGACAACTTTCTCATTTTCCTGCCTGCACTCCTCATAGCGCGCCTGAAACAAGTTTGCCATCTCTATGTTGCCCATCTCTGTATAAATTTTAATAATACTCTCATAACAATGCATCAGATTCACTCCCAATGTATCTGAATCCGGCATCACAGTCGCCTTAATATACCACAAAAGTGCTTTTACCTTATCGCCAGTGTCAAGCAGCACATTGGCATGTGTAAACATATAACGGGCTGTCTGACATTGATTTTCATACTTTTGCATCAGTGCAACTGCTTTGTCATTTTGCTTTGTCTTTACATAAGCCACAGACAATGATGTAACAATTAACTGTTCATACTCACAGGAGATCGTCTCTATCATGGGCAGTGCTTTCTCATACAGTTCAATTGCCTTCTCATAATTTTTCCGCATAGATTCCGACTGTCCAGCCTGAAATAACAAATATGTGTTCTGCGGATCTGCCTCCAACGCTTTGTACAGCATTGTTAAATTGCGTTCTTGCTTTTGTAACATTTCCTCTTGTGTCAGATTGTATCCGTGATGCACAACATCCATTGGCAGTCTGACACAGTTCATTGGTTCCCCGCGTTTACTTAAATCTTTTGTACATAATTGTTCATGAATTGCACCTTCAAACAGATAATAATTTTTATTGTACAACCTGCTGACATCATCTGTGACATAGACTGTATTTCCTCTGTTTTGCGTGATACTTTTCAGTCGAATCTCCCCGATAGAACGCGGAAATTTCTGCATAATCATGCGCAGTTTTGGCACATCAATCTCATGTACATACTCATCACAATCCAACACTAAGATCCAGTTGTTCGACGCATGTGTCACGCAGAAATTTCTGGCAGCACTAAAATCATTAATCCATTCAAACGTATAAACTTTATCGGTATATTTGCGTGCAATCTCAACAGTTCTGTCCGTTGATCCTGTGTCTGTGACAATGATCTCAAAGCCATATGGACTGAGTCTACGCAAGCATTCGTCAATATGCTTCTCTTCATTCTTTGCAATGATACAAACCGAAATTGGAATTTTTGACATATTTATATCCCCCTGTTTTCCTTCAACCAATTAGCACGTTTTCTCCGCACAGGTCTGCGCAATCGAGTAGGGAAGGGTACTCCCCCTACTCGCCGCGCGGGGTGCGTGCAGCAAAGCTGCTAATTTCCTTACGTACCCCTGTGCATAAAAGAACGGGAGGGAAAATCCCCTCCTGTCCAATTCTCCTATATTCAGTTTTTATTCTCATAAATACTTGCCACTTTAAAACTGCAAAGTATACATTTTTACTGCAGCAATGATAGAACACCATTATTCATCTGATTTGCCTGTACCAGCATAGAACCTCCCGCCTGGCAAGAATATTCTGATTTGTATAAAATACCATTTCTTTTGCCATATCCGTATCTCGAATCTGACTCTCAGCAGCCGTTGTATTTTTCAACAATATTTTCTTCATTCGCTATAGTGTGTTCTAGTACTGACTCTCATTCCCATTTTTTGCGTGTAATGTTACCTTCTGGGTAATCTGAAGCCCAACTTGATTTTGGGTATTCTTATACTCAAATGTCCGTGACCAAGTATTCTCTCCATTGACTACTTCTGGCTTATAACTTATTGGCTGCAAATCGCAAACCTTCTTGACATTGCTATTCATTGAACCAATAAAATGGACAATTACTCTAGAAATAAGATTACAATTCACACCCCAATAACATAATGCTATGGGCATATTTTATTTTAAACTATCTATTCAAAGCATCAGTGGCATATTTTTTATATTCTTCTTTTGTATCTGCACTTTGTATGATATCCCAAAAATAAGAATGGGCTTTTTGAATATCCTTCTGCACAATTTTTCCTTCTAAATAAATATTACCAAGCACTAATTTTACTCCGCCATCTCCGTAATTTTCTGCCTTTTCATACCATGTAACTGCCTGTGGATCATTGTACTCATAATAATAAATATCCCCTATTTTTGCCATTGCCTGCTGTCTCATGTCTTCTGACAAATTTTCATTATTTACAATATCCAAATAACAAGCATATGCTTTTTGCACATCTTTTTCTACCAATTCTCCTGCTAAATAGATATATCCAAGTACTAATTTTACTCCGCCGTAATCCTGTGCCCTTTCATACCATATAACTGCCTGTGGATCATTGTACTCATAATAATAAATATCCCCTATTTTTGCCATTGCATATTTTTTTTGTTCTTCTGGTAGATTTTTATTTTCTACTACTTTAGCAAAATAGAAAAGAGCCTTTTCTAAATCTTTTGGTACAACTTCCCCTCTCATATACATTTTGCCTAATCTTTCCAGTGCATTTCTTTTTTTATACTCAGGATAATCAGATGCTTCTGCTATATTTAACAAATATTGTTCTATAGAAATTAGGCTTTTACCAGAATATTCCTTCCATAAATCTACAAGTGTTTTCCCCGTAAGATCCGAAAAAGTTTCATATTCTATTGCTCCTTGCTGCATAGTGCGATGCAGTTTCATCACACTGCCGGGATATCCTTTCTCCATCCATTTTAGAAACCCTGCTGTGGTCAAATATCCATCATAAAGTTCTCCTTGGGTATATTGCGTAGGAATCAGAGAAAGTTTTTGTTCGGAATACTCGGATGAGATATAATCCGCAAGCCCTTCTGACAGCCAGTCAAATGTTTTTACATTTTGGTATTCCTGCACAACATGACTCATTTCATGAATAATAAGTCCTTCTGAATATTCATTGATATTAGAAAAAGAATTTTCTACAAAGGCAATTTTACCGTCCCCTATTTCTGCACCAGAGTAGCCTCCTGGAACAAGGCTGGAATCCATAATAAATGTGATATTTGGAGCTTGATTTTGATAGCCGTATTTTTCCCACATTTTCAAGAAATTTTCTTCAAAAACTTTTTGGATAAATTCCTCCTGCTGACTGTTTAATACCTTTTTCTCATCTTTTATCGTACATTGTATATTATTATTTCCCGACTGGGCAGATACCGTCATAACATTACTCATACTTAAAACGATGGCAACGCCAATACTAACGATTCTTTTTGTAAAATTTTTTATCATACAGCTCCTTTCTTGGCGTTAGATCCAACACCATGTAAATCGAGTAAAGAAGATTTTATCTTCTCCCTACTCGCGCGCCGCCGATGCGCCACTTTAGTGGCATATTTCATCTGCACCGGCGTGTGCATAAATAACGAAAAGACCGCCGGAACCTCCGGCCGGCCTTTTCTATAAAAGCCTATTCTATTAACAAACTTTACTGTAACAGGGAAAGAACACCCTGATTTGCTTGATTTGCCTGTGCAAGGATAGACTGACCTGCCTGCAATAATACCTGATTATTAGAGAACTTAACCATCTCATCAGCCATATCTGTATCACGAATTGCGGACTCTGCTGCGGTAGTATTCTCAACAACGTTATCCAAGTTCGAGATAGTGTGCTCTAAACGGTTCTGAATTGCACCGAGGATAGAACGCTGTGTGGAAACTCTCCTTAATCCCTCTCCAACAACATCAATCGCTTCTCTAGCATTATCACCAGTTGGATCAACAATACCAATTGACTTACTGCTTAACTTATTGACACCCAGACCTGCCGCTGACATTGTATCGATAGTAGCAGAAATTCTATTCTCAAGATCAGAATCTGCACCTGCATGTACATTGAAGGTTAGTGGTGCTACAATCTTCTCGCTCCACTTCATAATGTATCTGCTGTAGCTAACGGTCCCATTCGCCACATTCGCATTTTTATCAATCACAACTTTCTTTGTTGCATCTTTATCAGCAAATAAACCGCCTGTATAATCGCCATTGTCATTAAAATACTTATATAATGCCATGCCTGCCACAACTTTGCCTTCAGCATCATAAAGTTGATTCTCTGCAACTGCTCCCTTAAAGTCTTTATTTGTTATGGTGGCAGTTGTAGTATCCGGCATTCCCAATGTCTTTGCTGCAATAGGTGGCACTGCGTTCTTATTTACATTTTCGAGCAATCTATACTGTTCCTTCATAGTATATTTTTTATCCTTCTCAACGATGTCAATATACTTAGAAAGATCCTCTCCCGCTTGCACACGAATAATATTTTTTGTGTCTGTATCAAAGATATATGCATCTTTGTTTACACGTATTGACCCATCAATTGAGCTGGTTGTAATATTTTTTGGATCCTCATTTTCCAATCTTGTATTTTTAAAAATTGCATACTCCCCTTTAAGACCTAAACTCGTAACTGATGAACTCAGACCAACACGGGTAGTATCGTCAAGATATTTTGTAGCGTCAGAACCCTTTGAAATCACATCTGCTGTCATAGGACTTGATACCCCAGAAACCGCAATACTGGCAGAATTTACAGCATAGATAATATCTGTGCCATTATAATTTACCATAACCTGCTGGTTCTTGCTATTTAAAACAGAGGATGTTCCTAATGCGTCAAGCTTATCGCCTTCAATATAGTTATATGTATGTACAAGGCTCTCTGGTTTGGAGTCATCACCTTTTAACAGATACAATTCATTGAACTTGGTTGTCTCTGAAACTCTGTCCAGCTCTGTCACAAGCTGATCAATCTCATCCTGAATATATTGGCGATCTGTCATAGAGTTGGTTCCGTTTGCCGCCTGAACACAAAGCTCATTCATTCTCTGAAGCATATCCTGCACTTCTGCAAGTGCACCTTCTGCAGTCTGCACAGCAGAAATACCATCTTCCGCATTTCTGGATGCCTGTGTCAAACCACGGATCTGTTTTCTCATCTTCTCTGATATAGCGAGTCCTGCCGCATCATCTGCAGCTCTGTTTACGCGATAGCCGCTTGAAAGTTTTTCTGTAGAACGTGCAGATGCCTTCGTATTAATGTTCAACATTCTGTTCGAATTCATAGCTTTAAGATTGTGCTGTACTACCATATTTTTCTCCTCCTTCAGCAGCCCAGGACATCCCTTTCTCCAAGCAACTTTCCCATAATATTATTTATTGTTATATTTCCTAGCCATTCCCCCTGAATCAACCAGGTATTATTTATCATTCATTTATACCGTAAATCCGTTTACAGTATATATATCGGTTATATTTTCTGAAAATTAAGACTATTGTTTGAATTTTTCTACTTTTTCCTAATTTTTCCAGACAATTTTAATTTGTTTCAGTAAAACGAACTCGCACACCATAGCAAAAGTACTGATAACATTCTTAAAAATTCCTACTGTAACAATGATAACACACCTCGATTTGCTTGATTGGCTTGTGCTAGCATTGCATTCGCTGACTGCTGTAAAACAGAATTATTGGAATGTGCTACCATAGTCTCTGCCATATCAGTATCCCGAATCGCAGACTCTGCACTCTGTGTATTCTCATGCGTATTGCGATTAATCGCATAGGCATGTTCTAATCTGTTTTGATATGCGCCAAATCGGCTTCTGACAGCACTCACCATTTTTAATGCATTCGATACCATATCAATTCCCTTTGTCGCCTGATCTTCTGTCAGTGTCTGAAATTTATACAATCCCATACGATATATGGATAATCTCTGTTTCTGAATTGAAATGTAATCAATCGTATTCGAGCTGCACTGTATATTTAAGTATTCGTCTTTTTCCGTTATTTTTTCTGGAAAACGATTCGAAATAAGCTGGTATGGTGTATTATATTCTGTTACCATTGCCTTATTGGCATTTTCTTGTGCTTGTACTTTTCCATATACATAGTGATCGGACTTTAGGGAAATGGTGGTGGCATCCACAATATCCTTAAGGACTTTGTTTTTAATATATTCTGTAAAATATGCATCTTGCGTTTGTCCCTTGTAGTCAATTCCATTTACTGTGACATTATATCTGTCAACCGTTGTACCATGTATCGCTGGATCATATGCTACATAGTTTCCATTTGCATCCTTAATATATTTTCCATCTGTATTATCTAATGTCTCTGTGAGTGATAAATTTTCTGGTGCAAACAAATTCGATACATTATATTGATATTTCAGATTCATTGTAAGCTTTGATCCCGCTGTGGTGGTATCGGTATCTCTTAATGACAGGTTGACATCCAATGTATTTTTAAATCCATGGGCAAAGGGATCAAATGTGGCATTTGTCGCCGACGATACTCCACCTGTTGCATATTGTGGCCTATTGTCAAATGCATAGAACACAGCATCATTCTTGTTAGTTGCATACTGTGTGAAGTGAAAATCAAATCCTGTCTCATCCAATAGTTCCACTAGAGTATTACTGAACTCTATCCCATTATGGATACTTCCCTGCAAGGAATCTACGTCAATATATATTGTATGATTTTGTCCACTTTGATCCTTTATATATCGATAGGTATTCCCTCCAACCTGTACATCTTGCCATACATCAGTCGTTGTAGCTCCATGTGGTGTCAACCCTTGCGTCGTAAACTGAATACTGTAATGGTTTGAACAGGTCTGGCAGGTCGAATTAAATCCCAGTCATAAGAATCATTGTAAATATATAAATCATCTGGATAACCTTGAAATTTCAGTCTATATACTTCCCATGTATCTGATACAATCTTATCTTCACACCGAAAAACATACTCTTGATTATACTTTGTCGTGATGCAGATACGATCAATTTCTGCCTTCAGCATCTGAATCTCATCATCAATATAACTTCTGTCCGCCGCCGAATTGGTACCATTGGCTGCCTGTATCGATAATTCATTCGCTGCAGCATATCATGCATCTCATGCAGTGCGCCGTCAGCAACTTGACAATAACCTATCCCTTCATTAATATTAGCAGAGCCTCTGTCAAGCCCCCGAATCTGAAATCGCATTTTTTCCGATATCGAAAGTCCTGCCGCATCATCAGCCGCCCTATCCACGCGATAACCCGACGACAACTTTTCTGATGTTCCTATTAACTTCCCAGAGACAATCTTGTGCATACGCTTGCCGTTTTCTGCTGCCATATTGTGCTGTATAACCATAGGATTCTCCTTCCTCAATGGTATTTTTCGTTACTTTTCACACCCGCACCATGCACTCGCTGCATGGTGTCGAAGCCAGCACCAAAATGTCTGCTTTGCCGCATTTTATGTGCATCAATTGTTACAATTCACACCAAATCATCATAAATCAATACGAAATCTGGCATGGGGTGAATTGTAACATATTTTCTGTACTACAGTAAAATATGTTATTTATTCTTTTTTCAAAATGTAATATAAAACAAGTTTACCATATTTTAGTTATCGGCATAATTTTATGTAAATATAATATATATTTGCAAAAAAATACACAATTAATACAATTTGTGTGCATAGAAGCTGACATAACAATCGAGTAGGGAAGAGCTGTCTTCCCCTACTCGCCGCGCCCCATGTGCCGCCTTAGCGGCATATTTCCTCTGCACGGGGCTGTGCATAAAAAAACCGGTCTTTCGACCGGTTTTTATCTATTTAACTAATCCAAAAGTTTTGTAACTGTCTCTGTTGACTGGTTTGCTTGTGCGAGTACCGAATCATCTGACTGCTCCAGGATTCGACGATTTGCCTCATGAATCATTGCCTCAGCCCTCGCTACATCTTCTGCAGAACTTGCAGCAGCGTTGACATTTTCAATCGCCGACTCAGACACCTCATTGGTCTTTGTCTTAATCTGAAGAGATGCTGCATCGGAAGATGCCTCTGACATCTTTTTCCCTGTCCCAAGCTTATTTGCCTTTGCTGTGTAAGACTCGTTCACTGCCTTGTTTCCATACATAAAATTACTTCTGATTTCCATATTTTACCTCCTTGTGAAAAACAATCAATCCTTTATATATTAATTTAATGACACAATTTTATGTCATCTCCCTTAATAATTGTATTATAACTGAATTGTCAGACTATGTCAACTAATTATTTCAAATTTTATGTAAATTAATTTATATTTAGACAATTCAAACAAAAAAGTATATGCATCCACATATACTTTTTTGTTAAATTCATTATCTATATAAGGGTTTTAAGTATTTTTATTAGCGTCTATGCAACTAGAGAAAGCACTCCTTGATTGCTTTGATTTGTCTGTGCTAGCATGGATTGTCCTGCCTGTTGTAAGATACTTGCATTTGAATATGCCACCATTTCTTTTGCCATGTCTGTATCACGGAGCTGGCTCTCTGCTGCTGTTGTGTTCTCCACAACATTCCCAAGATTGTTTACAGTATGCTCCAGACGATTCTGATATGCACCAAGCTCAGAACGCTGTGCAGATACCTGCGCAATTGCAAGTGCTACCCGTTCAATAGAGATTGTCGCCAAATCGACTGTGCGGACATCTACTTTGTCCACACCAAGACTCTCTGCATCCATAGCGTCAATATAGACAATCAGTTTATTGGTCATATCGGCATCTGCACCTACATGAAGTGCAGAACCAAAACCTATCGCGCGCTTATTTGCAACGATCTCAAGTGGGCCATCACTGTATCCTTTACCGTTTGTCGCTGTGCCGCCTTCGTAAATTGGCATCTGGTCAGCCGGATACTGATTATATATCCACTGATCTGTATCGCTTACCTTAAACAATAACAGATCCGAACCAGTAATATCTGCATTTGACAAAATATCGGAACCGCCATTAGAAGCTTTATTATAACTTCCTGTAGCCACGCCGCCTGTTCCATCTTTCACTTCAGTGACAAGTTGCTTTACAAAGGAAGCACCCATTGTCCCAAACTCTTTCTGGAAGTTTTTTAAAGACTTATTTGTATACTTCTGTACAATGTCATCTAAGCTGGCTCCGTCTCTAATCTCCTTCATCACCTTGTCAAGTCCGCTACTGATATCTGCCTGTGCCACAGAATTTCCACCTGCTGCAAGATAACCCAAATACATACTCGCAAGATAACCTGTACCATAATCCGCTGCACCGCCGTTTCCCGACTGTGTGAGTGGTACTCTATTGAGCGCATTTTTAATATCTGCTTCCGAAGAGTTTTCGCTAATTCCAAGTCCTCTTACCCAGTCATTTCCATCATAGCATCCGCCTGCTGCTGTCTGTGCCATTCCCTCAATAAACCACAGTGGAAAGGTATCCTTGCCAAACTCATTATCCACTTTTCCTGTCATACCATTTGTAAGTGCCTCATACATCAGAGTGTGCATCATCTCATGAACGATTGTCACTTCCAAGTCATCTCTACCTGCTTCTGTCAAACTATTTGTGCCTGTATCCCACTTTTGTTCCAAAGTAGCCATATTAACACTGAGATTAAATCCCAAAGTATCACTGCCGCCAAACTTTAAGCCTGCCGATGCCAATACACTTGAACTCGGATCGTTATACATAACAAGTCCAATCCCAATCTCAGAACCACTTAGATACCCAAACGTATCTGGATATGCGCTGAGCAAAGACTGAACCGCCTGGGGCACAATTGATTCCTGAAGTATTGGAATCATAGTATTTGCATGATCTAGTATCGGTGAATTAAGACCATCTACTGGAGAATTACCATCTCCAGTCTGTGTTGTCTTAAAATCATAGGAAACTGTATAGATAAGTTTCGTGCCATCCATTTCAGCCAACTGCTGTGCGGTGACTTCCTGTCCTGCATTTGCACCATTCAGCGCTGTCAAACGTTCAAATACCTTCTTCTTGTCGTCCTCATACTTTTCCTTGATTGCCTCAATTTTTCTGTTGTTGATAGCTGTTGTAAATGCATTTCTGCCTGGCTTTGCGATACTGCCATCGAGCAAGTTAGTCTCATTAAACTTGGTTGTCTCCGCCACCCTGTCAATCTCCGTGATAAGCTGTGATACTTCATCTTGGATATTCTGTCTGTCCGATATGGAATTTGTACCATTCGCTGCCTGCACACAGAGCTCATTCATACGCTGGAGCATATCATGTACTTCATTGAGTGCACCATCTGCGATCTGTACCATAGATATTCCATCTTCCGCATTCTCTGTCGCTTTTGTAAGTCCTCTAATCTGCTTTCTCATCTTCTCTGATATAGACAAACCTGTTGCGTCATCCGCCGCCCTGTTAATCTTATATCCACTGGACAGTTTTTCTGCTTTCTTTGATACTGTACCGCTTACAATAGATAATTGTCTCTGGCTATTCATAGCCTTAAGATTATGTGCTACTACCATAAAATTTTCCCCCTGATTTCCATATCGTTAGGTGTCGTGTTATCTTCTTCCTTGATTCGACGTGTTCACTCTGCCAGACCTCACCTCCTTAAATCTATTCCAAAAAATCTATTCACTTTTTAGAATGCGTTCGTTTTCCTCCTCGCATTTGCGCAATTTCTCCGTAAAGATATCCACCATCTGCTGATTCCCCATCGCATGATATATCTGTATAATGTTCGCATAGCATGACAGCAAATTATCTCCTAATGTATCGGTATCCTTCATCATTGTCACTTTGACATATATCATAAGCGCCTTGATTACTTGGTCATTTTCCTTGAGAAGATTTGCATATAGATAATTATACTTTGCTGTGTCATAGACACTGTTATACTTTTCCATAAGCGCTAACGCCTCTGGAAATCTATCCTTTGTCCGATAAGCTTTTGCAAGCGACATAATCATCTCTGGGACAAAAAGGTTCTCTGTGCTGTCAATCAAACTCATTCCCTTCTCATAAGCTTCAATTGCAGCATCGACATTCCCTAGCACAAACTGAGATTGTCCTATCTGAAAATAATTGTATCCATCTTTAGGGTTTAGCTCTATCGCTTTGCGCAGCAATTCCAGATTTCGTTTCTGCTTCTTCTCCATGTCTTCGCCTGTAAGCGCATATCCATGATGGATCACTTCCATTGGTATTAGAAAAGCATCCATCGCCTCATCCTTTTTGGCTGGATCTTTATATCGAATCTGTTCATGTATTGGAAACGCAAAATGAAAAAAGTTCTTATTGTACATTCGCGGTACATCGTCCGAGACATAACCAATCTCCCCGTCTGATCGTACAATCAAATTTTTTAGTCTGATAACACCTGTATAGCGCGGATATTTCTGCATCATTATCCGCAAACCCTTGACATTGATGCTGTTTACATACTCGTCACAGTCAATCACCAGTATCCAATTGTTTGATGCAAAAGAAGCACAATAGTTCCTTGCCGCAGCAAAATCATCAATCCATTCAAATTCAACAACTTTATCCGCATAATGCCCCGCAATTTCTTTTGTGCGATCTGTAGAACCTGTATCCGTTACAATAATTTCCATATCATATTTTTTCAAGTGCTTTAGGCACTCCTCAATATGTTTTTCTTCATTTTTGGCAATAATACATACTGTCACTGGTATTTTTGACATGCTGCTTTTCCCCCTGTACTGCCTATTCTCTATTTACCACACTTTCTTTATCCGCATAGTATGTAAGGAATTTCTGATGAAAATTCTCTGCCATTTCCTTCTCACCAAATGCTTCATAGATCTGTATAATTCGTCCATAGCAGCTCGACAATTCTCCTCCTAGTGTCTCCGCATCTTTCATCATAATCACCTTAATATAATTGCCAAGCGCCTGCAAAATCTGATTCGCCGCCCACAGCGTATTTGCATACGCATATACATATTTAGCAGTGTTAAACTGCGACGCATACCGCTCCAACAACGAAAGCGCATCTGAAGTCCGGTCTACACTGACATAAGTCCCCGCCAGAGACATAATCAATTCTGGCACATAATATCGTTCAAAATTGTTAATACATCCCATTCCTGTTTCATAAGCCTCAATCGCCTTGTCTGCGCCTTCTAGTGTCATGAGAGACTGCCCAATCTGAAAATAAATATACCCTTTATCGGGTGTTGTCTCCAACTCCTGATAAAGTAATTCCAGATTTCTTTTCTGTTTTTTCTTCATCGTCTCGTCGTCAAGCGCGTATCCATGATGAACAACATCCATTGGCAGCAAAAAAGCATCCATTGGATCATCTCGCTTGGAGAGATCTTTTGTGCAAACCTGCTCATGAATGGCATAGTCAAACGTATAATAATTTTTATTGTAAAACCGCGTTAAATCTGTGTTGACATAACCTGCCTGCCCCTTATCATCATGTGTTATATTCTTTAGTCGCAAAACCCCTGTATGTCTAGGATACTTTTGCATAAGCATCCTAAGGATTTTAATATCAATTGCATTGACAAACTCGTCACAGTCCAATGCCAAAATCCAATTATTCGACGCAAAGGAAGCACAATAATTCCTAGCAGCACTAAAGTCTTTTATCCACGCAAAATCAACAACCTTATCCGCGTATTTCTCAGCAATTTCTCTCGTTCTATCAGTAGATCCCGTATCTGTAACGATAATCTCCATGCCATATGGCTGCAGATGTTTTAAGCAGTCCTCTATAAATTTTTCCTCATTTTTAGCAATAATGCATACCGATATTGGCACTTTTGACATTTCTATACTCCTTCTATTATTGTTCCAATAAGACAAGCTCACCCTGCATATATAAAATATAAGACGCGCAGGCATATCATTCCATATGCCTGCGCGTCATCCATGACGTTATAACATCCTATTTTTTGCGATCCATAAGCTGTGGATCAACCCTGTTTAATTTGCTAACAGCATTGTAATATTGTGCTGCTGCATTCGCAGATACTTTGTGTTCTTTCATCTCCATACGCTTAGAACTCAAAGCAACCTCCATAGAAGCCCTATTACGCTTCTCTTGTGCCTCAATTGAAACTCCTTTGTCAACTGTCTCTCTTACAAGTTCCTGCATCCGCAGTACTTGCACTCTGTACTGTTCAGGATTTTTCTGAACAGTATCTTTGACCAACTCATAAGTAGTAGTGAATCCATCATCAAGACGTTCAAGTGTTTCAATCAGTTCCCCTTTCTCATCCATGATAGCATCATATGCCTCCACATCAAAAGGTCTAACACTCGATGCTTCAAGCTGGCGTTTGTTAAGCTCATATATCTGATCAAGTACCTCAATCTTTTTTTCCAGACTTTCTGTCATAATCTGCAGATAGTTTTCCGTCATGTCTGTTTCCCTTTCATTCGCAATTAGCAATTCCGCGTTCGATCAGTCTAATAGGTTCCAGTCCTTGTGTAAGATGCCGCATTTCCCTTTCCACCTGCAACTCTTGCCTGAGCAGTCGGATTGGTCTTATCTCCTGCAACTTTCTTCATAACTTCTTTCCAGTTATCTCGCATCGATCTTAAATGCTTTAGCACTTCTTCCATAATCTCAGGATCTTTCGCAATATTTGCTTCGTGGCATCGTCTCAAAAGATATACATACACATTTTCAAAATCCTGTGATACTGCATACTTTCTGTCGAGTGTATCCCTGAAATTCTGAACAATCTTTTCCACCTTGACAATATTCTCATGTGCCTTCCCAGGATCTTTATTTTCCATCGCTAATATCGCGACATTTCCAAACTTGATCGCACCGTCATAGAGCATCAAGGTAAGTTCTGCAGGTGATGCAGTCATAATTTTGGCATTTTGATATTGTGCGTATCCATTTTGTTTGAGCATTCGATTCCTTCTTTCTTTTAGAAAATACTCTAAAAAATATATTAAAGTACTTTATAATGATGTTTATTGTCCCAACATGCTTGCAAGGGAATTCTGGCTAGACTGCAGTTTTGACAGTGCCACTTCCATCGCAGAGAACTTCTTGTACCACTTATCCTCAAAAGCGTTTAATTTTTTCTCTTCCTCTTTAATCTTCTTTGTATAGTTATCGTAATCAATCTTCATGCGCTTATCATCATATACTTTATAGATACTCCGATAATCTGTACTCGCCATAGTTTTCTGAAGAGAGTCATACATATCTTTACTCATGGCTGCAAAAAGTTCAATCACCTGATCTGGATCCTTTGCGATTGCTGCCTTAAGGTCGTTATCCTTATCTGAATACTTGTCATCATCACTGTCACCAAAGATGTGAAGAGCGTTTCGTTCTCCCTTCTCCGTGTCAAAATAACTGCCTGTTCCCACGCCAAAATTCACGAGGAACAATGTCTGACCGCCAATATCATATCCCTTATTGACTGCACCTCTCATGCACTCCATAACAGCGTTCAAATCTTTGTCTCTTCTGAGCAGAGAATCTTTAATCGTGCTCTCCCACTTCTCGACCTCATCATCTGTCATGGCTTCTTTCTCTTCATCACTGAGCATAGTGTACTTTCTAGCAGAATCCGCACTGTAAAGTTTCGTCATCTCATTCATAATATCGTTATATTCTGTGATGAAGTCCTTAATCATATCATAAATACCATCATAGTCGGTATCCGTCGTGATCGTGACCTCCTCATCCGTCACCGCACTTGCAGTAATGCTAAGACCATTCACTGTAATTGTATTTGTATCTGATGTAAATTTTGCACCATTTAATATAATCTCAGCATCCTGTCCTTCAATTCGGGTGCTCTCTGAACCATTGCCATATTTATGTCCGACAAGAAGGCCAAGGTCAATCAACGCAGAATCATCTGTCCGATTATTCTCGTCCAATCCCTCAAGTGTAAACTCATTTTTATTTCCTGTCCCTGTAGAACTGATAAAAAATCTCTGGTTCTGCTCGTCAAACGACGCCTTGACTCCACCCTCTGACAACTTGGAAGTCAGTGTACCAATCTCCATGTCTGCTGTGATTTCCACGATTGTAACTTTCGCATCCGCTCCAGTGCCAACAGTCAATCGCAGTTTCTTGCCTACTAAATCTGGTGTGATATCGCTAACTTTTGCCTTGTAGTCTTTATCTTTCTCGGAATAATTCTTGAAATCTCCTGGCAGATAAATATCGCCTTTTTCAGTAATCGCATGACCGATAAATGTGCCTGTCTGATTCTCGCTCGCATCAGCCAATCCAAGTCCTTGCAGGATGGTTTTGTTGCTGCCAGAAGGTGCGCTACTTGACATTTTAAAACCTGCGTCGGCATCTGTTCCGCTAACAGTGATCTTACCTTTATTATACTCCATTTTAATATCAACAGCTCCACCAGTCGCCGCCGCTGCTGCATTATTAAACTTTTGTATAAAATCTTTTATGCTGTCCTCTTTCTTGGCATCAACTGTAAATGTTTTTCCGTTTGCAGTCACTGTCAAAGTTCCGTCACCTACACCTAAAGCTTCCAGTGTCTTTTCAGAACCAAACTCTTTTATATACTGTTCCTTATCTGCTGGAGTAACACCATCTAAAGAATCATTCACCTTTTCATCACTGTAGATTGGCACCTCGCCTTTTCTCTTCATAGATACCGTTGCACCTGTCAGATATCCTGCTTTTGCAATCTGCTTTACCTCCAATGTCTGTGTCCCGTTGACAGCGCCCTCACTCGCTGTGATTGTCGCCTTTGTAGGATCAGAAATACTTGTCTTCTTTTTGGCATAACTACCTGTCAATCGCATATTGGACAGCGTGCCTGTATAGAGCTTATAAATTCTCTTATTCAAATCCTGCCACAAAGTCTGCTTCCACTCAAGCTTTTTCTGGTCATTCTTCAAATTCGTCACTTTTTGCGCTTTTGCCTTAACCAGTTGCTGTATCACTGCCTCCGTATCCATTCCCGAATACATACCAGTCATTCTCAATAAATCTGACATTATAATCCCTCCACTTTACATTCATCAATCTCGCTACAATTATAGTCTCTGATCAACTAATACGCCAGCCAGCTCCATTCTTTTTGCCAATAAATCAAGGGTTTTCTCAGGTGGTATCTCTTTGATAACCTCCTGCGTCTCCCTATCCACTAATTTAATAATAATACGATTGGTCTTATCATGAACGCCAAACTTTGCATCTGCATGAGGCATTGCTGCGATTGCCTGCTCTACAACCTTTTTCAAGCTGTCCAGATTCACATTTTTCTGGTCATCTACAAGCTGGTCATCTGCCATAACTGACAGCGTCACTGATTCATCTGATCCCTTTGAAATTTCTACCTGTTTCCTGTTGCTCTCTCCCTCCATGGATTCTGTCTTTTTTAGTTCTGCAGTCTTGGGTGCTGATGTTTGATTGGACACCCTTGTATTCTGTGGAACTGCTTTCTGATTTTTCACTCCTGCTATAGGCTCCATATACATGCTAATCACCTCCATGTCACGCATGCTGCAATCATACTTATTTCATTTATTATATCGTCAAATCACATTGAAAAATTAATGGTATAATTTTATTTTATATGAATATGACGCAAAAAACAATACTTTTTAAAAGGGACTTCCGATTTTTCGGAAGTCCCTTTATCATGGTAGATCGAACCATTCGCATTAAGCGGAAACGATGGTTACTGTAACAAACTGAGTACACCCTGATTTGCTTGATTAGACTGTGCCAGCATTGACTGACCTGCCTGAGCAAGGATGTTATTGTTAGAAAACTTCACCATCTCTGTAGCCATATCTGTATCACGTATCTGACTTTCTGCTGCTGTTGTGTTCTCTACTACGTTATCCAGGTTATTAATGGTATGCTCTAATCTGTTCTGAACTGCACCGAGAAGCGATCTCTGTGCGGAAACTTGTGCGACTGCATCTGCAATTGCATCAATTGCATATGTCGCTGCTGCTCCTGAATCGTCCTTCACATTTAGACCACGGATGCCTAATCCCCTAGTATCCAATGCATCGATTGAAACAATAATCTTATTGCTCATATCAGAATCTGCGCCAACATGTAAACCGAAGTGTAATCTTTCTTGCAGTTCTCTCTGACCTTTCTCAATAAAGAAATTGATCTTTTCGTTTACTGGTACCGCGGAATATGTAACGTTCGCCTGCGTACTGGAATCCACACCAATGTTATTTGCAAGTCTTAATTCTTGATGAATTTTAGCATATGCAACTTTTGTTGTGATAACGGAAGCATCTGCATCATCTACACCTTTTATTGTGTCCTTGTCTGTCATAACATGGTATGTCTTGCCATTGTAGAGTGCTGTGCTTCCCTCTGCGATCTTCGCTGTGATGGAAGCAATCGTCAGAATATTTTTGTCAACATTCACATCACTCGCATCTTCTCTTGCCACTGTGTACTGTGTTCCGTCTATTGTTACCAGTTCACCTGCAGTTGCCACTTCAATCGAAGCCACAATCGCAGCTTTATCCTCAGTTCCGATATTATACTGTTTGCCTGCAATCGTGATTGTATCACCAATCTTCAATTCTGCCATACTGAATGTAGCAGTTTTCGCTCCGTCATAAAGCGCACCCTCTATGCCTGCGTCCTTCGCGCTCAAATACTTCTTCACCTTATTTGCATCGCCTTTTAACAGATAAATTTCATTAAACTTTGTTGTCTCTGCCACACGATCAATCTCTGTAAGCAACTGAGTAACTTCGTCCTGAATTGTTTGACGATCTGACATAGAATTTGTGCCATTTGCCGCTTTTACTGCCAATTCGTTCATGCGCTGTAACATGTCATGCACTTCTGTCAATGCACCTTCTGCTGTCTGTACTGCACTGATACCATCTTCAGCGTTGGTAGAAGCCTGAGTAAGACCTCTAATCTGCTTTCTCATTTTTTCCGATATGGAAAGTCCTGCTGCATCATCCGCTGCGCGGTTAATTTTATATCCTGAAGAAAGCTTCTCTGAAGATTTCGATAAGCCACTGTTCGTAATTCCTAACATTCTATTTGCGTTCATTGCTCTAAGATTGTGCTGTACTACCATAATATTACCTCCTTGTAATTGCCACAAGCAACTCCTCACCTGTGACTGACATAGGCGACTCCTTTCGCCCACCATTGTTACATCTTTAACCTTATTTAATTTTATATTCCCCGGAAATTTCTTTAAATTCCATTATCGGCATCAACCTAAAGTCTTACCGGTTCTCCTGTTGAATGAGTTGTCATTCAATTCCTCATTCACATAATATATATCGGTATATATTGCTGATACTTTATAGTTGTCTGAAAATTTTTAAAGTTTTTTCTATATTTTATTTATTAGATGCAATTAGCACAATTATGGTTTTATCAAAACTTCTTTACAATGACAAATTTCCTCTGTATTGGCGTGTGCAATCGAGTAGGGAAGAGCCGCCTTCCCCTACTCGCCGCGCCCCATGCGCCGCCTTAGCGGCATATTTCCTCTGCACAGGGCTGTGCATAAAAAAAGCAGGAAGATTACTTCCTACTCTTTTTTATTGCGTTCTATAATGCACTGTTCATATTTCTCGCGGAATGCCCAGACCATCTCTGCATTCCCCATATCATTATAAATATTGATAATATATCGATAACACTGAAGCAAATCATCCCCCAGCGTATCCGTATCAGGAAGGATTGAAGTCTTAATAAAAAGCACTAACGCCTTCAACACATTACCACTGTTATAATATACTTGTGCATGTGCATAGGTAAACTTTGCCGATTGGCATGTTTTTTCATACTGCTCCATCAGTGCCAGCGCATCATCACTGCGCTGTACCTGCATATAAAGCCCTGCCAACATTTCGATTCCAACTTCCACATATGGATATGCAATATTGTCGTTCAGCGCCAATGATTTTTCATACAGAGGAATTGCCTTCTCAATATTTCTAAGCACACGCTCTGACTGTGCTGCCTGAAAATACATGTATGGATCGTTTGGATTCTTTGCAATCGCGTCATATAACAACTCCAGGTTCCGCTGATTTTTCTTAATTTTTTCTTCTTCTGATACTGCGTATCCATAATGTTCTACTTCTATAGGAAGCATGAAATTGTTGACAGGATCGCCAATTCTATCATCTTCCATATATGTAATCTGCTCATGGATGGGCAATACAAAACGATAATATCGCCTATCATAAAAGCGAATCACATCATCTGTAGTAAACTCTTTTTTACCATTTACATAGGATATATTTCTGAGTCGAATGCTGCCGACAAAGTGAGGATATCTTTTTGTAAGCGCCTGTAGCTCTTTCGCATCCGCTTTACAAACATACTCGTCACAATCCAGAATTAGTATCCAGTTGTTAGTGGCATTCGCCACACAGAAATTTCTCGCCGCACTAAAGTCATTAATCCATACAAAATCAAGCACTTTGTCTGCATATTTCTCTGCAATCTCTCTGGTTCTATCCGTAGAACCTGTATCTGTCACAACAATCTCAAAGCCATAAGGTTGCAGGTGCTTTAGACACTCCTCAATAAATTTTTCTTCATTCTTTGCAATGATGCAAACAGAAATCGGTATTTTTGACATAATATTCCCCCTGCCCACGCGCCGGACGCGGGCGGTTTTAACCGCATATTTCCTCTCCGCGTCCGTGTGTATAAATGCCAAAAGGGAAACCGTCCAAATGGCTTCCCCTTTGTATATGTTAAATGGATAGTACCAAAGTAATACCCGATATGAATGATACAATCATTAGCCTAGAAGTGAAAGTACACCCTGGTTTGCTTGATTAGACTGTGCCAGCATTGACTGACCTGCCTGAGCAAGAATATTGTTATTAGAGTATTTCACCATTTCTGTAGCCATATCTGTATCACGAATCTGACTTTCAGCCGCTGTAGTATTCTCCACTACATTATCCAAGTTGTTGATTGTATGTTCTAATCTGTTCTGTACTGCACCGAGTAAAGAACGCTGTGCAGATACTTTTGCTACTGCGTCTGCGATTGCATCAATTGCATAAGTCGCTGCTGCTCCTGAAGTATCCTTAACATTCAGACCTCTAATGCCAAGTCCTTCTGTGTCCATTGTATCAATTCTAACAGAAATCTTGTTGGTCATATCTGCATCTGCACCTACATGAAGGCTGAAATGTAATGCTTCCTGCTGCTGATAGGTTCCCTTTGTAATAGCAAAACCAATCGTTGTTGTGCCTTTTATTGCATCAGAAACCGCAACTTGTGTCTTATTAAGATAACTTGTAGTTGCATCTGTTCCTATTGTATTAGCAAGTCTCAGCTCCTGTTGAATCTTTTTGTATGCAGCCGTTGTATTAATTACTGTTGCATCTACATCATCGATACCATCTCCCTTGGTACCTTTTTTCTTTGTTGCATCAACATTATCTGTCATAACATTGTAAGTCTTGCCATTGTAAATTGCTACACTTCCTTCATTTATCTTTGCCTGAATCGATGCAATTGTAAGAATGTTCTTGTCAACATTCACCTCTGTACCATCCTTTGCTACTGTGTACTGAACTCCGTTTACAGTAACCTGCTCACCACTCTGTGCTACACCAATAGAAGCCTGTACTTTTGACGCATCCGTTGTACCAATTGTATACTTTGTACCGCCAATTGTAATGGTATCACCGAGTTTTAGTGCATTCATAGTAAATGTAGCTTTTGTTGCACCTTCTGTCATCAAACCTGTAATACCTGCATCTTTTGCTGATGCATAAATAGTCACTTTATCTGCATCACCTTTTAACAAGTATGTCTCATTAAACTTGGTTGTCTCTGCTACTCTGTCAATTTCTGTCAAAAGCTGAGATACCTCATCTTGAATTGTCTGGCGGTCAGAGAGAGAATTTGTGCCATTTGCTGCCTTTACTGCCAGCTCATTCATACGCTGTAACATATCATGCACTTCTGTCAATGCACCTTCCGCTGTCTGCACAGAACTAATACCATCTTCTGCATTCAAAGAAGATTGTGTAAGTCCTCTTATTTGTTTTCTCATTTTTTCGGAAATTGAGAGACCTGCTGCATCATCGGCTGCTCTATTTACCTTATAGCCTGATGACAATTTCTCTGTAGATTTGGAGAGAGTCCCCTGTGTGATACCTAACATTCTGTTAGAATTCATTGCTCTAAGATTATGCTGTACTACCATAATTATACCTCCTTGTACTCACCGTGACATATTTAGATTTGGACATCACAGTGTCTGCGGGCAATTCCTTTTACCCGTGGCAATTCCTTTTGCCTACCTTTAAGTTACTTTGATTGCTGTAACTATACTATCCATGTAAGTTACATTTTGTTGTACTATCCCATTCTATATTCAATTGTCTTGTAAGCTGTATTCTTGTTGCTTACACTATATATATCGGAGTGTATTCAAAATACTTTAGTCTTTTTTGCAATATTTTTTTATTTTTTTGATTTTTTTCAATTATTCAAATAATATCAAAAAGTAAATCAATTATGTTAACTTAGATACCAAAATCCAGCTCTGAAAAAATGAATTCACAAATCATCATAAATATGAACTTTTACAATATCTGTAAAAGAATAAATAGTTGGTGCTGAATCATCTTCCATATCATAAGGAACTGTAGAAAAATAACTGACACATCTTGACTTGTCTATTTCTCCGATTACGCATGTCAAAAATCCTCGCCGTAGCCCGCTACGACTACGTTTTTTGACATACCTTCTCGAAGAAATATCCTACGCAATTTGTATCACTTATTTTCCTACAATTCCTAAACCAGAATGGTTTGTTTCATTGGATCTACTATCCAGTATTCTCTCACATTGGCAGCAGGGTATAGAGATATGTGAGAGGTCAATAGTTGAAATAATCATCTACTCAGTTTGCTGACATACTTCCTTTGGGTGCCCATGTGCATAAAAAACCCCACCGCAAATGCGGTGGGGTTTTTATATTATATCAATCTATTATGATTTACTATGTAATCATTAACCTAACAGACTAAGTACACCCTGGTTTGCCTGGTTAGACTGTGCTAACATTGACTGTCCTGCCTGTGAAAGGATATTGTTATTAGAGTACTTAACCATCTCTGTAGCCATGTCTGTATCGCGAATCTGGCTCTCTGCTGCTGTTGTATTCTCAACAACGTTATCCAAGTTGTTAATTGTATGCTCTAATCTGTTCTGTACTGCACCGAGTAATGAACGCTGAGCGGATACCTTTGCCACTGCATCTGCAATTGCATCGATAGCATAAGTTGCTGCTGCTCCTGAAGTATCCTTTACATTCAAGCCCTTAATGCCAAGCCCTGCTGTATCCATTGTATCAATCTTTACTGAAATCTTGTTAGTCATATCTGCATCAGCACCTACATGGAGACTAAAGTTCAGAGCTTCCTGCTGCTGATAAGTTCCCTTTGTGATAGAGAATCCAATTGTTGTCGTGCCTACTATTGCAGATGAAACCGCAACCTGTGTCTTATTAAGATAACTTGTAGTTGCATCTGTTCCTATTGTGTTAGCAAGTCTCAACTCCTGTTGAATCTTTTTGTATGCAGCCGTTGTATTAATTACTGTTGCATCTACATCATCGATACCATCTCCAGTGGTACCTTTTTTCTTTGTTGCATCAACATTATCTGTCATAACATTGTAGGTCTTGCCATTGTAGATTGCTGTACTTCCAGAAGTTACTTTTGCCTGAATCGATGCAATTGTAAGAATATTCTTGTCAACATTCACTTCTGTAGCATCCTTTGCTACTGTGTACTGGACTCCGTTTACAGTAACCTGCTCACCACCTTGTGCTACACCAATAGAACCCTTTACCTTTGACGCATCTGTTGTACCAATTGTATACTTTGTACCACCAATTGTAATCGTATCGCCAAGTTTCAATGCACTCATCGTAAATGTAGCGCTTGTAGCACCTTCTGTCATCTGACCTGTAATACCTGCATCCTTTGCTGACGCATACTTAGTAACCTTATCTGTGTCGCCCTTTAACAGATATGTCTCATTGAACTTTGTTGTCTCAGCAACACGGTCAATTTCTGTAAGGAGCTGATCAACCTCATCCTGGATTGTCTGACGGTCAGAGAGAGAGTTTGTGCCGTTAGAAGCCTTTACTGCCAGCTCATTCATACGCTGTAGCATATCGTGAACTTCTGTCAAAGCACCTTCTGCTGTCTGCACAGAACTAATACCATCTTCTGCGTTCAAAGAAGCCTGTGTAAGTCCTCTAATCTGTTTTCTCATTTTCTCGGAAATTGAGAGACCTGCTGCGTCATCTGCTGCTCTGTTTACCTTGTAGCCTGATGACAATTTCTCTGTAGACTTATTGAGAGTTCCCTGTGTGATGCCTAACATTCTGTTAGAATTCATAGCTCTAAGATTGTGCTGTACTACCATAAATTTACCTCCTTGTGATTGCCTCCCCAGATATCCTTATCCGAGGTGTGTCTATGGACAAATCCTTTTATCCATTTCTATGACACGCGCGTTTTTATATATTTAGTTGTCCTTGCAGTGATATTCCATCACTGCGATCTATTACACTCAATATCTAAATCCGATATTAAGTTGTAACCTTTATATAATATCCGAAGTCAGCCGCTTGGTTGGCGCGCCTGCTATATGCAGCCATCTCCGGTTATTAACTGTAATAACTAAATGTAGCTTTTGCACGAAAGATTTGATTATTTCAACCTTTGCTATATATATCGGCCGGTGTCGAAAATACTTTATAGCTATTTTTAATATTTTGCATAAATTTTTTATTTTGTTGCAAATACTGTATTATTATGTTATTTAGTATGCCGATCTGTTTCTTCTTTCGGTCTGCTTTATTATTCTATAACAAAAATCCGCAAGATGCAACCCCATTTATAATATTCAGAATATTCAGTTTTTTCCAAATATTCAAACAATTCTGACAATAAATATGCTTTTCTATATATTCTATTCTGTTATACCTGCTTGCGTCAAAAGTTTATCTGTCATTATGGCATATTTCTGCCATGCATTATAATAGTGCGCCTGTCTAGTCGCAAATCCTCTATGGGTCGCAGTTCCTCCTTTGTCTGAAAGCACTCCAATTGGGCAGGATACTGGACAGTCCAAGATTCGCTGGCATTGGTCTTTACTGACACATTTCCTTTGAACGCTCGTTTGCATAATATAAGAAAGAGTAACACTTTCGTTACTCTTTTATACCATTTTATTTCTTATTTCCAAATAAACTTGCGAGCTGCTCCATACCTTCCATGTTTGCAGACGCTTCCTTGTTTGCTTCCTGTATCTGGATATATACTTCCTTGCGGTATACTGGTACCTCCTTCGGTGCGCTGATACCTATTTTTACTTGTTCTCCCTTAATGTCAAGCACTGTAATCTCAATGTCATTGTTGATCATCAGGGCTTCGCCTTTTTTTCTTGATAGTGCCAGCATGTCATTCACCTGCCCTCTTTCTTAGTCTTATGCTTGTACTGCTTTCTGTGCCATCAGCTCCTCATAGATGGCGTGCTTTACGCTGTATGCGTCATCATCACTGATGAGTTGCACTGCCTTGCGGTTCTCTATGCTGACAATTATCGGCGCTTTCAGATTTACGGTGGTCTTTGTGATATCCTTTGGCACAGTCACTGTCACAAACATCAAGATATTCTCACTGTCAAGATTATCTCCGAGTGGATTCAAAAGATCCGCTGAAAATTTCGGGCTGTATCCTGGAATCACCAAGTCAGGATTCATGACTGGCATTGCAAATGCTGGCTCCTGTAAAGATTGGAGCCATTTAATACTTGACTCTGCCCCCTTATCCTCATTAAAAATCAGGGTAAAATCCTTCAAATCGGGGAATCCCAGTATGCCATGTTCAAAACGGATCACTTTCTCATCTTCAATCGCAATCCTGCCAAATATTCTAGTATCTACTTCTACCATACTTTTTTCACTCCATTTCAGTCTCATATATTGTCATCTATACTGGCGGTCAAAAAAACCGACCGCCAGTATAAAGTGATGCACACAGCCGCATAAGGAAATATGCTGCTTCGCAGCTGGTGCGATACTTACGGCAAATTTTATTTACTGTAAGCATAATCTTTTATCTGACAAAATCCAACAGCGAGGTCTGCATCACATAGCTGATGGAAGACAGGGCTGCATTATAAGTCATCTCAATGCTCTTTAACTGAATTACCAAATCCGTGTAATCTGCATCTTCATTTTCGCTTACCAACTCTCCAAAATTTGTCTGCTGCATACTCAGACGATTTTGGATCAGGCGTAGTCTGGATTCTCTGGAACCACAATCTGTCTCCGCTAACTGCGCGCGCTCAAAGTAGTTGTCGCCATCTTTGATCAGCGCCTGACAACGCTTGTTAATCTTGTCACCCACACGAGTCATCGCCTCATTGAGCGCTGCTTTCTGCTCCTCTAATCGCTTCAATTCATCCCCGTCATATTTTTCTGACTTAATTAAACTCTCAACAGTATTCAGGCTTTCTTCTAGGCTTCCGTACTCTTTGAGCATTTCAACTACTTCTTGCATATCTCTGCCAATATCATGTGTAAACACTTCATCTGCTGTTGTGTTTACACGCAGACTCTGATTGTTACCAACATCATACTCAATAATCTGCTTTCCATTTGCAGACGGGTCGACTAGGAAATTCTCATTGTATTTGATGGTCTTATCTTTGCCGGAGGAAGACTTTGTGGTGCGCTCTGTATAGAAGTAATGCACTGGGTCGAGGTCATTCTCCTTCCAGTTTGACTTCTCATAAGTCACACGCAGCTCTGTATCCGATGGAAGCTCTGAAAGTCGTTTCTTAATATTCTCACCAAGCAACAGTTCTCCTGTATCAGCAATATAAGTGATTTTATCTGCATTGTTTTCTCCTACTACAGAAAGATATGCATTATCATCAGAACCAGATGGATAATAGTTGCTAATTGCAAGAGATGTCTTAAACTTTTCATCAAAGGTCACAACACTCTTGCCCGAGGAATCTTTTGTAATATTGCTGCCAATAGAAGCAGTTTCATTCGGTTCCATATTTGTATCTACAATCTTAAAAGTGCCATTCTCGTCGTAAGAGAGTGTTATATTGCCCGGCAGCCCAGCTCCAGATGCCATTGTACTATCAATTGTCTCTCCTTTTAGCATTCTGTACTCTTGACCATTTATCTTAAACACTGCCTCAGCAGGCACTTTATTCACATCAACCGATACAAACGCAGACACAGAACCTGTACTGATTTGCGCACTGTTTCCCTGTACTTTTGCATCGGACATAAAACCAATATCAATATTGGATTCATATTTTGTAGGCTTGCCATCTTTATCACGCTCTGCTACCTCAATATCCACCTCGCCATAAGCAAGCCTTATCCGATAAATATCGTCTGTGCTCACCTTGTATTCTGTGGTGTCTTTTGACATAAAGTTTCCTTCGTTGATGGATTTCAGATTTCCTGTTTTGACAAAAGTCTTTTTGTCAATCGCTGCGTTAGTAAGCTGTTCTGTAATTACATTTTTCTCAAATTTATCGGACTTCATTGTCAACGGCATATCCGTGCGGTATCCTGTAAAAAGACTTCTGCCAGCACTATCTGCATTTCCAGTAGAGTAAATCTCCTTTACCGCATTGGTCAGACTAAGGATCACAGCCTCTCTGTCCTTAACATTCATATAGCTGTTACAAATCTGATTAATATTCGCCTTGATATCATTTGACAAGATGCCATTCACTGTTGCGATTGCAGCGTCAGTCAGTTCCAGCCAGCTTGCAGCATCTGCCGCATTTTTCTTATAATACTGGTCAATCTTATCCAGCGATGAATTGAGTTTGAGTGCGCGGATTGCAATGACTGGGTCATCAGAAGGTCTTGTGATATTTTTTCCAGTTGACATCTGGTTCGTCAGCATTTCCTGACGTGCTTTATTGATATTCAAATTTCTAAGTGATGTGTTCTGCATCATCTTAGTCGTGATTCTCATTGCCATATATTTATCCTCCCTTTATACCCCTGTCTGTGTAATCAGTCTGTCATAGCATTCGCTCAATACTGATATCATTTTACTTGCCAGATTATAAGCGTTCTGAAACTTAATCATATTCGCCGCCTCCTCATCAGAATCCACTCCGCTGACAGAAAAACGACTGTTTGCAATAGATTCTTCAATGCTGGAATAAATCTCCTGAAAACTGTTGGCGCTCTGTGCATTCAATCCGGAATCGCCCATCAGACAGATAAGAAAGCTCTGCGCATCACAGCCGCGGAATACCATTTTATCCTTGTTGGTAGACAAATCTTTAAGATTGTTAATAATGTCATATTTGGAAACGCCTTCGCCCTCGCCTGTGTGCGTGGCAAGTGTGCTCGCATCATCCTGAATTGATTTTTCCACATTGAAATTTCCTGCGGTCAGCATATAGTAACCATTGTTTTGAGAGCTGTCATAACTGGTCGCGTAGAGTGATACGCCCTTGAGGTTATATTGCCCGCCTGCAACATCATTATTCCCTGTAAAAAAGATATCCCCTTCATGGTTATTACCGTTAAAATCGGTTGCATTCTCCACACCATAAATCTCATTAAAATGATATGCGTAGTCTCGCACCCACTCATTCATCTGCTCCAGATAATAAGGGATACCTTGATAAGCAACCTGCTCCCCAATTTTTGCAGTCTTACCCGTAATATCACCAGAAGGCATCACTGGATTTCTGGATTTATCCTCTGATAATTGAAATGTATAATACGTATTTCCAAGCTCATCTGTCTCAAAGGTAAAGCTGTCATAGTAATACAAGTCTCCGCTCAACATAATCTGACCATTGGTCAGCGGCAAAGTGCTCTTAGAAATATCCTTTAAATAACTATCTGTTGTGGCAACTGTCACTGTTTTGTTTTGTTTGTCAACATTTGATACTTTTCCGTGAAACGCCTCCGCATTGTTGCCATCACGCATTTCATAGAGACCTTTTAATTCTCCGCGCACATTGTTTGCACTCAGTCCAACATCCTCTTCTGTATCAGTCCATCTCACATCATATAGTCCGTCCACATCATTCTGATTTGCCTTTTGCCATGTCTCCCTCGGCACACACTCAAGCTGCCGGTACTCATAGCCATTGACAAGCGTCTGACCTCCTGCTATCGACACAATATACTCATTGATGTTGGTGTCGTCACCGCCTAAATCCTTAATAGGCCGCTCCTCACACTTTACATCCACAACTGCTGAGAGTTGGTCGATTAACAAGTCTCTCTTGTCACGCAGATCATTTGCCACGGTATTTCCATTGGCTTCCACCATGTTAATCTGTTTATTTAGAAGTGCAATCTGCTGTGCAACACCATTAATTTCATCCGTTTTAATCTTAATCTCGTCGTTGACGTCGGTCTGCATTTTCTGGAAATTATTGTATAATATATTAAAGTACTCGCAGAGATTTCCCGCTTTCCCAATAAATTCCAATGCATAGTTCGTCTCACCTGTGTGGTTTGACAAAGAATCCATCGCGGAGTGATACTCATTAAAAATGGTTGTAAAACCTTTTACCTCATTGGTTCCTCTATCGTCCCTGAGATAATTTTCAATAATTGCGCAGTAGTACTGCTTCTTGTCAAACTCACCGAGCTTGGAATTGTTATTCCAATATTTTTCATCATAATAGATATCCCTGACACGCTCTGCGCCAAGTGTATCAACACCTGCTCCAATACAGCCATGACTTGCAAAGGCGCGCATCGCTGTCGATGCAGACTGATTGACAATCTGTCTGGAATACCCCACTGTCTCGACATTTGCAATATTGTTTGCCGTCGTATTCAGCGCAGCATTGGATGCCACCAAACCAGAATACGATATATTTAACCCCATAAATGTTGATGCCATTTATACTCCTCCATATCTGTTCTCTATGCCCCTAAACTCAACAGTGTATCCAACATAGAATTGATGACATTGATGTACCGACTGGCTGCATTGTATGCATTTTGGTACATAATCATATGTTCCAATTCCTCGTCCGAGGACACACCGATTACGGTTTGGCGCTCATTGTCCGCCTGCTCCATTGCGAGTTGTTCAAACTCATACAGCTCCGAACATACATAGCCCCCTGTCGCCGCCTGATTAATCAAATCAATGTAGCAGTTCTCAAAACTGCTCATATCTGTCGCGTTCGGATTTAGATAAATACCGTCATTTTGGAAAGATTCCACAAGCTTCTTTCCAATATTGAAATCTGCTGAGCTTTCCTCCTTCGTAAAGCCAAGCAGTGCCGGAACCTGCACCAACTTTTGATTAATCTTCGTATTTGCACAGTTGTACAATGAGTTCGGTGCAAAGGAATCCTCTTCCATATATTTCCAGTAACTGTTGGGAACTGGTTCTCCATCCTCATCATAAATCTGATAGAGCTTTACGCCCTGCCCTTTCAGAACTGCCGCTTCTGTACTGCTTAGTACAACGCGCTCATAGGCTTGTGAGTTGGTTTTCTGGAACATCTGTAACGGGGAGCCATCCTCATTGCACAAATATCCACTCTTAGGATCTGAATTTTCCGCGAGCACATCATTGACCTTTGTAATAATTGCATGGACAATGTTATCAAACTCCGCCTGTACATTCATAACAACAGACTTAGAAATATAATCATTGTAATATTTTAACCCTGCCTGTTCAGAATAAGAATCTGCATCTATACCAAGCTTAGATAATTTCTCCTCTGTACACATACCCACTGTAAGGTCTGTGTAATTTGCCACATGATCACCTCTTGCAAGAAGCAAAGCACGAAGCGAACCGACATCTGTTTTTGCTGCGGTCGATATCCCATCTTTCAAGTTAAAAACATATGCACAGGAATAATCTTTAACTTTGTTTCCTTTTGCATCTTCTGTGTAAAGAACATTTTGTTTCCAATAAGGAGTGACAAAACCAGTCTCTTTATCTGTAAGAAGTTCCATCTTGTACACATTTGCTTCCGTGACAAGATCTGCTCCGTTAAAGCGTACTGTCACCGCAGTGTTCGGTTCTTCCGTGTAGGTAATATTGCCATACCCTGCAAGCATATCAAGTAGCTGATCTCGCTCATCGCGCAAATCGTTGGCATGCTCTACCCCAGCAGTCTCGATTTTCATAATCTCTTTATTCAGTTCGTCTATTCTATTCGCAATGGAATTGATCTGCTCGACGGAATCCTTCACCTGCTTGTTCAGATTATTCTGATATTCTTGAAAAGATTCATAGACAGCCGTCGCATTTTCTATAAAGCTAGCTGCCTTTGACACTAGCATGGACATGTTGACTGTATCATTGGGATACTTTGCCAACTCCTGCATCGATGTCCACAGCGCAGATACGGAATTTTTAAATGCGGCGCCGTCCAGCTCACCCAAAATATCTTCAATTTCAAGAATCGCAGAATATGAAGTTTCATAATATGACATCCTGCCGCTCTCCTCGCGGTAAGCTGCATCCAGAAAGGTATCCCTGACATGTCTGCATTCAGCATATTTGGCACCTGTTCCTACCTGGAACTGTCTTCCTCTTACTGAACGCCCTCCGTTAATGTATGTCGTATCGGAATTTGCCACCTGCTGGCGGACATATCCGGGTGTATTTAGATTTGATAAGTTGTGCGCTACTGTGTTGAGTGCGCTCTGCGATGTGCGTATGCCGCTGTCGCCTAAATATAATGATCCAAACAAAGACATGGTATCTCCCCTTGTGTTTCGTCGTTATTGTTTCGCGTCGAAACCACCATGAAAGATACCAAGCGATTGTCCGTTTGTATATGCATCTCTGCTATAATTGGCTGTTTGCGGCGCAGACTTCATTGCTCGAATCATATTAAGATTAAAGTCCACCATGTCCAACCTCTCCGCGAGAAGCATTTGATTCCTATCGTTTACTTCTCTGAGTCTGTTGATGGTTGCCCTTAAACGTTTTTGTATCCCTTCCAGCTTTTCTTGCTGGTCAGGCATCTTGTCGAGCATCTGAATCAGGTCTATGAGTTTCAATGTTTCAACATCCCTGTTAACTACGTTGGCAATGTCAGCCAGAAATTTATCTCTTTGCTTTTCCATTCCCTGGATTATGCCTACGATCTCCTGTTCATCCTCCGTGATCTTTCCCAGGTTTTCAATGTCTCCCGCTACAATAACGGGAGTCTTGCTCTCGGCGAGAACGATCAGTTTCTCATACTGCACATTCTCACGGTCGAGCACATCAATCAAATTTTCTAATAAGCTTGCCACCTGTTCACCTCACTGTCATTTTATGGCATTCTAGAACAGGCCATTATACTTCTCCAAAAGCTTTCCTGCAAAATCCTCCACATCCACCTCGTACGTGCCGTTGTCGATGCGTTCCTTCAAGGAATTTACAAGGTTCTGGCGCACATCAGGTGCAGCCGTAATGGCTTTCTTAACTGTGGAAGCATCCTGAGCTGTCGCTGAGAGCTGAAGCTGATCCTGGAAACTTGTTCCTGTTGTTGTCTTCTTCTCCTCAGCCTTTGATAACTTTTTGGTTCCGTAAATCTGCTGAATCTGATTATAAGCATCTATACGCATACCGGACTCCTCCTTCCCAACTAGTCAAATATGTTATGTTATCATTGGTTTATACTTAATTTATCGGAAGATTTTTCATTTACTTTATACTATTTTGCAAATTTCACAGGGAATCCCCCGTCTGCGCGCTGTTAGAAACTGTTGGTGCCACTGTCCTGTGCGCTGCCATAATATCCCGCACAGCGCGGAAAAGATACGGTTTGAGTTCCTCTATTCCCACTGGCTCACTGTACAGTATCGCACTATAGCATACAGATCCCACAAGTTCAATCATCATAAAAACCATCACTTCTGGATTGTCAAATTTTCCCACCCCGCCAAACACGGAGTGATAGATGTCGTAAAAATCAACCCCGTCATCTTCTCCCGCTTCGATCAAAATATTCTTAAATACTCCCCAGCTTAAATTCTTCGAGATAAACGCCAAGAGCGTCTTGTCCGCAACAAACTGGTTGATAATATTGTCGATAATAAAGATTACTCGCTCCTCAAACATGCAGATATCCGTCTGTCTCAGCGCGAGATCTGCCTTGCGAAAAACCTCGCTCGACTTGTGCGCAATCAATTTGTTCCGAATATCATATTTATCTTTAAAATAGAGATAAAAGGTTCCTTTGGCCACCCCCGCATTGGCCACAATATCTGATATGGAGGTTTTCTGTGTGCCCTTGCTGGTAAAGAGACGAAATGCCGCCTCCAAAAGCGACTCCCTTTTTCTCTGCTTATTTTTGTCAATTTTATTCATCCTGCTCCCTGCTTCTGTGGTAACAGTTCAGCCTTCGGCGTCCTGTTACCTTCTGTGCACTGTTATGAGATTCGCCGCACCAATCATGCCGGCATGATTACCGAGTATCGCACATCGCACTGGCGGAACAAATGCCCTGTCACCGCCAAAACACAGAAAACTTAAATGCTCCTCCACCGACTCCGTCAGACGACTTCCCTGATTGCAAATTCCACCGGAGAGAAGCACGACATCCGGCCGGAAAATATTGACATAATTTGCAACTGCCTCCGCGAGATAGGTGTAGTAATTCTCCACAACCTCCTTCGCCGCCCTATCGCCTGTAAGCGCCGCATCAAAAGGTATTCTGCCGTCCATATGCTCCAACACACCGCCGCACATCTGATTGAGCAACGATTTTTTATCCGCAGCAGCGGCCCGCTTCGCATCCCGAATCAGCGCTGTCGCAGACACATAAGCCTCCACACAGCCGCGCCTGCCACAAGTGCATGGCTCACCTCCCAGTATCATACTGATATGGCCAAGTTCTGCGCCTCCTGCATTGCTACCATCAAAAACTTTTCCATTTAAAATAATACCACCGCCAACGCCTGTTCCGAGCGTGAGCAATATTGCATTAGCTACATTCTTTGCAGCTCCCGCTTTCACTTCTCCCAGCGCCGCGCAGTTCGCATCATTTGAAATCCGAACTTCACAGGAAAAATACGTTGCAAGTTCCTTTGCCAGCGCCACATTTTCCCAACTAATATTGTTGGAGTAGCGAACAACACCTGCGTCTGCATCCACCAGTCCTGGACAGCCAACACCAATCCCTGCAAGCATACTCTCATCCATGCCAAGCATATCCATAAGCTGTCTCACCAGCGCTGCTATATCCGCTATCACTTCCTCTGCCGGACGCTCTGCTTTTGTCGGTGCAGACGTCTGTGCAAGAATCTTGTGTTCTTCATCAATCATTCCTGCCTTAATATTTGTTCCACCTAGATCAATCCCTGCTCTGTACATTTTTTCCTGTCCTTCCTGGTACTCCATTGAGGTGAAGAATGCCAATAAAAAATCTCTATAGTTAGGTATAACAGTTTTCTATTATTTTTGCAAGGGCAGAACTTGTAAAAAATCCTCTTCCTCACGAGATTTTTAAGAACAATTCCTGAATCCCTTCATAATAGCCAACAGTCACAACCGTCTTTCCATCCCCCATGCCAGAAAAAACATATTTTCGAAAATAAGGCGTTGTCTCTAGCAGTGGATTGTCCGATTCATAGACTGCGGGCACACCTAGCCCCATATAATTTCCCCACGCGCTAATGATAGCATCGGTATCAATCTCCTCCCACAAAAGGGACGTTCTTGCATAAAATTCATAAATTCTGCCATCATCTGCATCAATATAAGCATCCATCAGTCTGTTTTCCTTGTCTGCATTTGTCTGGCTGTTGGACAGTTCGAGCTTCCAGACTGCCACATTGTTGCGCGGTTCCAGCACATCAATCGCAGAACACAGTGTTGCATCATAAGAGACTGCATTGACTTCTCGCACTTCCTCTGGTAGGATATTCAATTCCTTTAATGCGGTCAGCCCATCATTGCAAGTTGCATAAATCTGTTCGTCTGTAATCTCATCTCCCGACGGCTCTTTATAATTCTGTACAAATGCATAGGAGCCAAGTTCTGTGCTTCCAGAATCGTAAGTTAGCGCATTCTGCTCACTTCCAGGAAGAACTTGACTTCCAAGACTTTGCGAAAGAATATATAACTTTTCATTTGCATTCATGCGGTAGCGGTAGCCCTCTCCTGCCTCCCCAATTTGTTCGATATGCGGCTTGTCAAGAATACCTTTGTCCTTGTAGCGCGCCATTGCCTCTGGTCCCCATATGGACACGGCAATCACAAGCGCTACTGTCATAAAAACCGCCAGATACCGCGCTGTATTTTTCATATATTTCCCGCCTCCTCTAGCGCACTGTCTGAAACGCGTTCCAAAACAAAACTAATGCAAGAACCTTTTCCTGGCTCGCTCTCAATTGTCAGCTCGCTGTGATGAATTCGCAAAATCTCCGCGCACAATGCTAAGCCAAGTCCAGCGCCGTTTCTGCTCCTAGAGCGGGATTTGTCCACCATATAAAATGCTTTTGTAATTTTGCGCTGCTCTTTCTGTGGTATGCCAATTCCTTCATCTTCCACTTCAAACCGATATCTTTCCGCAAGTGATATTCCGCGCACTATAATCTGACTTTCTGGCTCCGATGCTTTACAAGCATTGTCTATCAGATTGACCAATACGGTCTTAATGAGATTAACTTCCGCATATACTATATCATTATCATATTCGTACTGAAAATGCATACTGCGATTTTCGTCCGTAAACATTTCCTTAAGATAGTCAAAAATTTCTGATGTCGCTATCCCACTTAGCTGCACATCTCCTTTTTTTGCCACAATAATATCTAACAACCGAAAGGACATTGCCTCAAGTCGTTTTCCCTCCGTGTAAATATAATTGGCAGACAAAATACTTTTCTCCTCGTCCAACTTGTGCGAACGCAGCATGTCTGCATAGCCAATAATCGCAGTGAGCGGCGTCTTAAGTTCATGGGCAAAAGCTCCCATAAACTCCTCTTTCGCCTCATTCTCCTCCTCAAGCATCTCAATATTTTGCTCAAGCACATTTGCCATCTTGTTAAAGTCACAAGTCAACTGTCCCAATTCATCATGACTGACCTGTCGAGCGCGATATGCATAATCCCCACCTGTCATTCTTTTGGTCGCCTTTGTAAGCAGACGAATTGGCTTCGTCAACAGGGAAGAAATAAAATGCATAATCACTGTGCCGAGCAACAACATTGCAATTGTCATCTGTCGATAGACAGAAAAACCCATTGCGCGCTCCGTAAACACATCTGAGACATCCTTCATCGTCTCAAGATAGAGAATCCGTCCTAGTGCATTGATGGCCGCACAAGTATGGACATAATAACCGTTTGCTGTATGAATAATGCGATAGGATTTTGTATCTGGCTGTATCTGCTGTAAAAGCCGATTGTCCGCTTCAAACCCGTCGCTAATATGCAAAATCTCCTTCTGTTCGTCTGCAATTCTAATCAGGCGTTCTGTGCTGCGCCCGCCCCGCTCTAGCTTTGATGCAATTTCATCCACAGTGCTGTCTGGCAGCACTTTGTATCTTGCTGGCACGTTCAAAACTGCCGTCTCAAAGGCAAAACTTAGAATGCTGCTCTCGTCAGAAGCCTGTCCAACTTCTCGATTGAGCGACGTCTCAAACACATAATTCACAAAATAAAAACCGCTCAGCCCAAGTGCCAACGCCATTACTACAATCGTAGACAGCAATAGTTTCAGTGATATTTTCATAATGTTTCCTCTAAGGCATCTCCAATCGATACCCAACCTTGTACACTGCTACTAAGCTGTGCTCCCACCCCAACTTTTTACGCAGACGCTGCACATGCAAGTCCAAAGTACGGCTGTCGGCAAAATACTCGCCCTCCCATACTTTTTCATAGAGTGTTTCCCGAAACAATGCCACATTTTTATTGCGTATAAAGAGCACCAAAAGCCCAAACTCTTTGTTGGTCAGCTCAATTGGCTTTGTGCCTTTCATCACTCGGTGCGCCTCCACATCCACAATGACATCTCCTGCGCTCAGGCGCTGTTCTGTCTTGTTATACCGCCGGAGAACGGCCTCGACGCGCGCCACCAATTCCACCACATCAAAGGGCTTTACAATATAATCGTCCGCGCCGAGTTTCAACCCTTTAACTCTATTTTTCACCTCATATTTTGCCGTGATAAAAATCACAGGAATCCCCAACGGTCGGATATACTCCATCACATCATACCCGTCCGCGCCAGGAAGCATAATATCCAGCAAAACGAGGTCAAACGGTTCTTTCTCTATCAAATCGATTGCTTTCAGACCGTCCTGCACCGCAGTACAATGATAGCCCGTCGAAGATAGGTTTAAGTCGATCAAATCACAAATCGGCTTTTCATCATCTACAATCAATATTTTAATCATCGTCTGTTTTCCACCCCCAGTAAGCTCTGGCTTTCTCTATCAGTATCTGCATGGTATCCTCATCACTGCACTGATATTGGCTTTTAATTTCCGTATCTGCGGAAAATCCACCAGTTCGCTGATAATAGATACTGTAATCGCTCGCGACGGCAAATTTGTGTTCTTCATCTTCATAGCTGTACCTTGCCAGCACGATAATATCCTTCAGACCATCCCCATCAATATCCCGACAGTTCACTCCTTTTAGTGCATACAGACTATCATAATCCCCCATTGGCTGCAATGCAGACAAGATATCTCCCTGCTCATTGACAAGATAGATTAGAAACACATCATAATCTGCAATCTGATACGTTCCTGGAACCACTTGCAGCTTTCCTAACTTACCAAACGTCCGCGTGTAGCACTGTTCTGTAATCACTTGAAATCCCTGACTACGCAACTGTTTTAGCGTGAGCGCCGTATAGAGAAATTCCGTCGAATATCCGTCTCGAACAAACGCAGTGATCGCCTTTGCATTTTTGTTCATGCCAAAGCGATTGAGTTTCTCCGAAATTCGATAATCCCTGTAAAAATTCAAGGCGTTTTTATCGGTGCTCTGAAACAGAACATCTCCTACTTTATATTTCTTGTCACAGTACGTAATTAAAATAATATCTGTCTGCGCGTCGCCGTTGAGGTCCTGAAATGCAATGGATGCAATCTCTTGTTCTGGCTGTGTCATCTGCCCTAAAATTTGATTGTTGGTCTCAAGCTGGTCTGTCCGATACAATATTCTGCCGTCCGTATCTGCAAGAAACAGCGCAAGCCTGTGATAAGTCCTATCAAATGCTGGAATAAGTGACATTCCTGAAAGATGCTCCTGTTCTGGCGCCACATCAGGCTCTGTCATCAATCCAATCTTTGGCTCAAAAGGAAAAATCTGACTCTCCACAATCTCAAAGCCTTTCTCAGAAATTTCCTGGCGAAACTGAACGGATTCTAATCGTGCAATATATTCTTCATACAGAATACGGACGGACTGCGTACCATTTTGTTCTGTGGCACTTACCTGCAATCCCGGAATGAACAGTGCAGTCACGCAAATTCCTATCAGCAATCTCTTTAACTCTCTTTTAACCAATATTCGCATAAAATAGGTTTGCCTTTCTCAAAACCATATTCTCTCGATTTGAATCCACTATTCTACAGATGAGACGCAATTGTACATCAACATTGCAATGGTCATAGGCCCCACACCGCCTGGAACCGGAGTGATCGCACTGGTGTGCGGTGCAACGTCCGCAAAATCTACATCACCGCAAAGTTTGTTATTCTCATCCCTGTGAATACCTACATCAATGACTACTGCCCCCTCCTTAATATAGGAAGCATCAATCATCTTTGGCTTTCCGACTGCCACCACCAAGATATCCGCTTGTCTAGTAATTTCTCGGATATTCTGTGTGCGGGAATGGCATACCGTGACAGTGCCATTTTCACGTAACAGTAACAGTGCCATTGGTTTTCCTACAATATTGCTGCGGCCAATCACAACACAATTTTTCCCAGAAATCTCCACACTAGATCGCTTTAACAACTGGATAACACCAAGCGGCGTGCAAGAGACATACCCTTTGCTTCCAATGCAGAGCGCGCCAACATTCTTCTCGTGAAAACCATCCACATCTTTTTCTGGTGAAATTGCCTGAATCACTTTTTCCTCATCAATCTGCTTAGGTAACGGAAGCTGTACCAAAATACCATTTACCCGTTGATTTGCATTGAGCTTCTCAATTAACGCCAAAAGCTCCTGCTCCGTCGTCTCCTCTGGAAGTTCATATGATAGAGATTCGATTCCAATATAAGCGCACGCCTTTTTCTTATTGCCAACATACACGCTGGACGCCGGATCACTGCCCACTTGAATCACTGCAAGACAAATTTCCTTGCCCGCTTCTTTCAATGCTGTCACTTTTTCTTTTAATTCATCTTTTATTTCCTGTGAAATTTTCTTACCATCTATTACTTGATACATTTTTTCTCCTTTAGAAACTGTTCAGAAATAATTGTTGTAAAACCCCTAATATTTGTTATACTAGACTATCATAACATGCAAAAATTACTTTCGCAATACTATATACTGTGTGTTTCCACCTTATTTTTTATGGAATAAGAAATTATTCCAAGGTCTATTTTTTACAGACAGGCATTTTTTTCATTGGCAGAAAATATTTATTAAAGGAGGAATCTTTCAGGAAGTGCACCCATGAAAATAGAAAAGAAACTGGTAAAAGCAGCACTGCTTATCCTTCTCTTGACCGCAGCATTTTTCTTCGGCAGAGGTATTGCATATGTCAAATACGAAAAAATAGACGACTTGGCTGTTCCTGCCAGCGCAAGCGGCTCCGCCGAAAACTGGGGACTTGGCTTTGGTCAGGAAGGCAGTCAGCCCACTGGAAACGCCAGCGCAGAAGAATTAAAGAAAAACAATGCTTTCTATGTAGGAGACGCGTCAGAAAAAGTGATCTATCTAACTTTTGATGCTGGATACGAGAATGGAAACACACAGCCCATTCTTGACGCACTGAAAAAACATCATGTGCCGGCAACTTTCTTTGTTGTCGGACATTATCTGGAATCCGCACCAGATCTGGTCAAACAGATGGTAGCGGACGGACATTTTGTCGGCAATCATACCTATCATCATTTAGATATGTCTTCTATCTCATCTAAAGAATCGTTTGAGAAAGAGATGCGCGATGTAGAACTCAAATTTAAAGAAATTACAGGGGAAGAATTGACACATTTTTACCGTCCCCCGCAGGGAAAATACAGCACTAATAATCTAAAAATGGCAAAAGAACTGGGATATCATACCTTTTTCTGGAGTCTTGCGTATGTGGATTGGTATCAGGATAAACAGCCCACAAAGGAAGAAGCGTTTAAAAAACTAATTGGTCGGATTCATCCCGGCGCAATTGTCCTTTTGCACAGCACTTCCAAAACAAACGGGGAGATTCTTGATGAACTTTTGACCAAATGGGAAGAATTAGGGTATACGTTTCGGACGCTGGAAGATTTTGTGGAAAAGTAGAATATAAGCAAAAAATAGAAAAAAGAAGACGACAGATTTTCATTCTGCCGTCTTCTTTTTTTCATTATGACTTTTTATCTTCTTCCACAATCTGAATGTGCACGTCGCGTAACTGCCTTTCATCCACGGCTGCGGGCGCGCCCATCATCACATCCTGCGCGGTCTTATTCATGGGGAATGGAATAATCTCACGAATGCTCTCCTCGCCCGCAATCAGCATCACCATGCGGTCTACACCCGGAGCAATGCCTGCATGTGGCGGCGCGCCGTAGCAGAATGCATTGTACATCGCTGGAAATTTTGCCTTCACATCCTCCTCGCCAAGCCCTACAATCTGAAATGCCTTAATCATAATTTCCGGGTCATGGTTGCGGACTGCGCCTGACGACAACTCAACACCGTTGCATACCAAATCATACTGATACGCCAGAATGTCAAGCGGCTCTTTTGTCTCCAGCGCTTCCATTCCGCCTTGTGGCATAGAGAATGGATTATGGCAGAACTCCAATTCTCCGGACTCCTCGCCAATCTCATACATTGGAAAATCGACAATCCAGCAGAACGCATATTCTTCTTTTTTCATATACCCATCAAACGAACTTGCCAGTGTCTTTCTAATCACACCTGCTGTCTTTTGCGCTGTCTTTAAATCACCTGTAGCGAGTGCGACAAAACTGCCATTTTTCAGGCCAAGTGCCTCAATCACAGCCGCCTTTTTCTCCTGCACAAATTTAGAGATACCGCCCACAAGCTCTCCGTTCTCATCTAAGCGGAACCAATACGTTTTCTGTGCACTCACAACCTCAACATCGGCACACATCTTGTCAATTTGCTTTCTTGTCCCCGTAAAACTCTCTGCGACAAGCGCCTTCACTGTCTTTCCAGCAAATGGCTCAAACCCACAATCTGCAAGCACTGCTGTCGCATCCTGCACCAAAAGATCAATGCGCAAATCCGGCTTATCCGAACCATATTTCTCCATGGCTTCTAAATAAGGGATTCTCATAAAAGGTGCTTTGGATGCTTCATGATAGATTCCATACTTTGCAAAGATTGGAGGCAGCACATCCTCCATAATTGCAAATACATCCTCCTGACTTGCAAACGCCATCTCCATATCAAGCTGGTAAAATTCACCTGGCGAACGATCTGCGCGCGCATCCTCATCACGAAAACATGGTGCTATCTGGAAATAGCGGTCAAATCCAGATGCCATAAGCAATTGTTTAAACTGCTGCGGTGCCTGCGGAAGCGCATAAAATTTTCCAGGATGATTTCTTGACGGCACAAGATAATCGCGTGCACCCTCCGGTGAAGAACACGTCAGTATTGGCGTGGTAATCTCCATAAAATCATGTGCAATCATCGCAGCGCGCAAATCTGCAACAATCTTGCTTCTAAGCACAATCTTTGCCTTCACAGCAGGATTGCGCAAGTCCAGATAGCGATATTTTAACCGTGTATTCTCATCTGCCTCCTTAGAATGGTCAATCTGAAATGGCAGCTCATTGTACTGACATTTTCCTAAAACTGTAACTTTTGATGGCACAACTTCGATATCACCTGTCTCCATTTTAGGATTTTTGGCGCTGCGCTCCCGTACAGTCCCAACAATCTCCAACGTTGACTCATTGTTGACAGCATCAATCTGAGCCATAATTTCCTCTGTCTCAACCACAATCTGCGTCTTTCCATAAAAATCCCTCAATACTAAAAAACCTAAATTTTTACTGACCTTGCGCAGATTGTCATACCACCCAACAAGAGTTACTTCCTCTCCTACATTTTCCAACCGCAACTGGTTGCAATTATGTGTACGTCCTTGCATTTTTCTATTGTCCTTTCCTATTTCTATCAGCATGTTTGCTTATCATGCTTATTTGTTGTTTTTATACTGGCGGTCAAAAAAACTGACCACTCAGTATAAAATGATGCGCACAGCCACATAAGGAAATATGCCGCTTCGAGGCTGCGGCTGGCGCGATACTCACAGCAAATTTTATTTATCGTGAGTATAATACTAGCATTATTGAAAAATAGTGTCAAGAAATATTGATTTTTATATGAGATAAACATTGGTTATGTAACAAAACAAATTTCTTCTTGACATTTTCTGTCTACAGTCGTAAACTATAATTGTCTACAAAAGTAGTCATTATTATTTTTTACAGAAAGGAGTAATTATTATGGCGCAGAAAATATCCATATCCGACTCAGAACTAGAAATTTTAGAAGTTCTGTGGACTGCAAACAAAGCCCTAAATGCCGGAGAAATCCGCAGTATCTTAAACGAACATAAAACTTGGGAACGCACAACAATCCTAACTTTAATCCAACGGCTTGTTAAAAAAGGTGCACTCCTACAGGAAAAACGTGAAGTATATTATTATTCTCCTTGTATAAAACGTGAGGAATATATTCTGGCAGAAACCAATAGCTTTGTCACTAAATTTTTTAGGGGGCGCACAAAGAATCTAGCGGCTGCGCTCGTTGACAGTGATGCATTGACAAAAAAAGATATTGAGGAGCTGCGCGACTATTTTAATCAAAATCTATGATTGGAGGCGTTTTATGAGACAACTTTTTATAATCGTCCTATCTCTGTCCCTATCTGGAACACTGGTTGGACTTCTAATCTCAATCTTGCATCCTTTAACAGAAAAATATTTCTCCAAAAAGTGGAACTATTATATCTGGCTGCTTGTCGTTGTACGACTGCTTATTCCGTTTCATTTTGAGACCAATTCCTTTGTAGAAATACCAACAAAACAATCCACAAGCAGCACAAACCTTGCCAATACGGATACTTCCCATTATACGACTGTCAGCACAACAACAGAAAAACAGTTTATTGACACAAATGTATCCACCCAATCTTTTAACTCTAATCGAGTGACAGATGTTATGCACAATCTGCTAAACAGCATTGCATATATCTGGTTTTTTGTCGCTTCAATAATTCTTTTTGTTTGTCTTTTGCGCTATGTTTATTTTGTTAAGACAGTCAAAAAGAACTGCGTTTGTATTGCAGAGAGTTCTATAATGAACCTAGAAAACTTTCTCTGCGCAAAACTTAATGTGCAACAGCGTCCTGTGCTCTATGAAAGCCCTACTGTCTTTAGCCCTGTTACAATTGGCCTGTGGAATCCTGTCATTTTTCTTCCAAAGGGATTTTCTAGGGAAAAGGATTTGACATCGCTCAAACTAATTCTTCATCATGAACTGATTCATGTTGCAAGAAAAGATTTGCTTTACAAATGGGTTTGTCAACTGTTGCTCTGCATTCATTGGTTTAACCCGCTTTTGTATCGAGTCAACAGACTTATCAGCAGTGATTGCGAGCTCTCGTGTGATGAACAAATTCTGGCACAACTTACTACGTTTGGAAAACAACTTTATGGAAATGTACTTTTAGACACCGCAGAACAGACAATTAATATCAAGAAAAATGCATTTTCCACAACTTTGTTAGAAGATAAAAAAGACTTGAAAAAACGTCTTAACCATATCCTATACTATAAAAAAGTACCCCGTTTCCGACTGCTATTTTCTACATGCACCCTTGGAATCGCACTGTTGTTCACCGCTTGTAGCACTGTATGGATTTCTTCAGATAATGAGTCTTCCTCTAACACAAAAGATACCGATTCCGGAGAAGAAAGCCTGTTCTCAAATATAGTTACCTCAAAAACTGCTCCCATCGGTTTTATCAATAGTTTCTCCAGTGCCAGCAAAACCAATGATACATGGGACGTCTATGATAATGACCTTCTTCTTGCTGATAAAGACATTCAGGATAATTGGGGCGCCTATAATTATAGAGGAGGCGGCAACAAAATAAAGGCATCTGGCTTTGTGTTATATGGCTCTGATACCTTCCTACTCGCCTACGCTGACAAAGATGTCAATGTCAAAATAACCTCTTCGTTTACGCTGTCAGAAGGTAAATTCAAAATTATCTATATTGCACCAGACAAAAGTATTTACACGATCAATGAGACTGGTGCCGAGACAACACAGACCATTTCAATGAAAAAAGGCAGAAATGTTCTAAAAATGGTTGGACAGGGAGCAAAACTTACAAACCTTACAATCGATTATTCCAACCTAAAGACAAGCTCATTTGAAAAAATCTTTTATTCCGAGAAAGAGGAATATATAACACAAGTTAAAGATGGCACAATATCCTTAGAATCCTACAACAAAGCAAAAATTCTTGACGCGCTGTATTATTTGAATGCCGAAGATGCAAGTGATGTATTTCATTCCTTATTAAATGCAAAAACTGATTTTACCACGGAAGAACTCTGCGACTTCTTTATATATTCTGATAGTACATTATCAAGTCAATATCTAATAGAAGCTTTACAGAATGGAAACATTGCACCGCTTAGTGCCGACGCCATATCAGAGTTATGTCCTTATCTGAAAAACGAATGTCTCACAGAAATATTACAATATCTTCCCCAAGAAGAATATGGTGATGCATTCATAGAAGCCCTTCCCTATTTAAATGACGATCAGATAGAATATTGTCTATCAAAATTCATAGACAATGGCGGTGTGGTAACGTTTTCTATGTATGACGAACTTTCACCTTACATCAATAAAAAAGGGATACTGCAAAAGCTTGACCAACAGCTTCCCAAATTGGGTACTCCTTAACAGTCAAATAGGGGGAAAATTTCCCCCTACTCACATTTTGCATTTGCTGGTTCAATATTTATCATCTTTCCTTTGATTTTTACGTTCTTCATTGCCGCAAGCACTTCCGCCGCATTTTCCTTTGGCACTTCCACAAACGTATACTTATCATACAAGTCAATTGCACCCACAAGCTTTCCTGGGATATTCGCTTCCCCTGCAATGGCACCCAAAATATCCTTCGCCTTCACTTTCTGTGCCTTTCCAATATTGATAAAAAGACGTGCCATTCCTTCTTCCTCCGCGCCAGTATTATCAAATACATACCCCGCATCGGAGTCACTGCTGTCATTTGGCTGTCCCATGTACATTTTTAGAAAAGCCGCTGCAATATCCATCGCAGTGTAATCCGACTCATTAATCTGTTTCTCAATCGTATTGATCATTGAGGTTAGATCTTCCTCCTCAATCACATTTTCAATTCTATCCATCACCTTTTCTATCCTAATTTGATTGACATCATTGAGCGATGGCACTGGCATTGCATAAATTTTCGTTTTACAGTAACGCATAATATCCTTTAACTTATAGACTTCCTTACCTTTCACAAAGGTAAAGGAACGACCAGTGCGACCTGCACGTCCAGTCCTACCGATTCGATGTACATAGTACTCATCATCTTGAGGAATATCATAATTAAACACTGCCTCCACGTCATCCACATCAATTCCGCGGGCTGCCACATCTGTCGCAATCAAAATATCTGTCGTGCCATCTCGAAAACTTTTCATTACGCGGTCACGCTGCGCCTGACTCATATCTCCGTGTAATCCTTCTGCAAAATATCCTCTGCCTTTTAATACCTCCGTCAAATCATCCACCATCTTTTTGGTATTGCAAAATACTAACGAAAGTTTTGGCTCGTAATAATCAAGCAGGCGACAGAGCACTTCTACTTTATCCTTGCGTTTTATGTCAAGATAGTACTGTTCAATCATTGGCACAGTCAACTCTTTTTTCACAACTTTAATCATCTTTGCGTCTGGTTTTTGATAATTCTTGGTGATATCCAGAATCGCTTGCGGCATTGTTGCCGAGAATAAAATAGTCTGTCGGTCTTTGTTTGGGATATATGTGAGCACTGTCTCAATATCCTCGCGAAATCCCATATTGAGCATCTCATCTGCCTCGTCAAGCACAATCGTATCCACATGTTCACACCGGATTGTCTTGCGGCGAAGATGATCCATCACACGGCCTGGCGTGCCAATAATAATCTGTGTCCCCTTGAGCGCCCGAATCTGCTTTGTAATATCCTGTCCTCCATAGATGGGAAGTACTTTGACACCATGCATATACTTGGCAAGTTTGCGAATTTCCTCCGCTGCCTGCACTGCCAGTTCCCTTGTTGGACATAAAATTAAAGTTTGTGGATATTTAAGCTCTCTTTTTACCTTCTCAAGCACTGGAATACCAAAAGCAGCCGTCTTTCCAGTTCCTGTCTGTGCCTGACCAATAATATCTGCACCTGCCATCGCAATCGGAATCGCTTTGCTCTGTATGGGCGATGCCTCCTCAAAACCCATATCCTTCACTCCCCGAACTATTTCAGGACTTATATTGAGTTCATTAAATTTTAAAGTTTCCATATTTTTGTAAATTCCTTTCAACACGCAATGAAAGCGCATGCGTAAAAGCATGCGCTTTCTAGTCAACTTATTTATTATATTTTTTAATTGCTGGAAAGTCAATACATTTTGTTTTAAAATTACTCTGTAATTTTCTGTCCAGATAAAATCCGTTTAATTTCTGCCTTTACGTAGGCTGGCTTATAAGGACGCACAATATAACCTGCGGCGCCTGCTTTCCGGCACTGCGCAACTACTTCCTTATCATAATTATCTATGACAAACAGCACAGGAACTGCATTTCCCACAAGTGCTCTTATTTTTGCAGCAGCGTCAATACCACTCATCTCTGGCATATCCATATCCAAAATAATTAAATCTGGCTCTGTCTGCCGCTTTAAATATAACAGTGCCTGCCGAACAGAGGTCAAAAGACTCAGTTCATATGCATTTTGTAGAAATCCTCGAATCGTTTGAAGATTGACCAGCACATCATCAATAAGCATAATCCGATATTTCTTTGACGGCGTAAGCATTTTGCGGCGTTCTTCTTCCTCTGCACAAGGATCAACAATCTCCTCATTTGCACTCCGCAAAATAGTTAAATTATAATAGGACGGATTTAACAAATCAATCATTGTTCCATCCAAAACTCTTATCAAAGGTCTTAGATTCCTGTTTCCTGCATTCTCTACAATAATTGCCTGTCTTCCATCGGATAATTCCACCTGTGTTCCCTTTGGATACAATGGCACATATCGCAGTAGCGTCTCAACCACTTTAGGGTCAAACATAATACCACCTGCACCCATTAAATATTCACATGCTTCATAAGGTGGATATGGACTTTTATATGGACGCCTTGATACCAGTGCATCATACACATCTGCCACATGCAATATTTTTGTAAAAATTGTCATACTATCGCCGTCAATTCCCTCTGGATAACCGCTGCCATCAACATTTTCATGGTGATACAGCACCGCTGTCTTTACCTGCGAAGAAATATCCCAACGCTCCTTGATAATCTCATAGGAAAGCATGGCATGTGTTTTCATAATCTCATACTCCTCATTGGTCAGTCTTGACGGTTTATTTAAAATCTCTGGCGGAATCACCAGCTTGCCCAAATCGTGCAGTAGCCCTGCCATCACTAACTGTTCAAGCGCCTCCCCATTCATTTTCTGACCAAATCCAATAATACAAGAAAGCATTGCCACATTGACAGAATGCGCATAAGTATAGCCATCAAAACATCTAAGATCTGTCAAATCCAATGACAGTGTACCACTTTCTAATACTTGATCTACAATCTTTTTAGCAACATTTTTACAACCATCAATATCACTGTTGCGCACACTAATCAATCCTTCTGTACGAAGTTCTGGACTGATTACAGGCTGTATACGAATATCTTGTGAAAGTGTATCATCGATATAAATTCCATCAAACCCATACTCATATAACTTTTTAATATAAAGTTCCGATAGCACACTACCGCTGCAAATCAGTGTGTGCCCATCAGCGTCATACATATTGTATGCAAGGCACATACCTGGCTTGGCATCCTTCATCTTGATATAGCGCATATGAACTCCCCACTCTCTGTTTTCGAGGAAAAGTATAGCGCAAAATCAGCATAAAATCAACTAAAATTATAGTTTTAAAAACCTGTCTAAGACTTGCACATTCTGGCTCGATGGATTAAACTAGAATTTAGCAAATGAGGTGTGACAATGCTAATCAAACGAATTTCTATCTATAATGAATTTCAGTGTGTGGGTGCTGCTTGCTCCGTCAACTGCTGCCGCGGCTGGAAAATTCCTATCGACCATGATATGTATTTAAAGTATCTGGCTGAAAAAGGGCTTTTGGGTACAATGCTTCGCTGTTCTATTGAAAAAAAAGATGATGTGGCTGCTTTCCGTAGCACATTGCATGGCTGTCCCTTTTGGGGATTCGATCATCTATGCAGGATTCAAAAAAAGTACGGAACAGCATATATGCCTGCTGTTTGTATTCAATTTCCTAGACAATTATATAACCTTGACTTTTTCTGTGAGGAGACGCTCTACCTTGCCTGTCCAGAATCGGCAAGGCTTTTTCTGATATCTGCATTGGAAAACAAACCCTTTTCCTTTACAATAACAGAGGGTGATGTTGAATACGAAGTCAACACAACAAATGATGACAAAGCGTTTCTTGATTACCTATTACTATCGAGAGAAGAACTCATCTCCATCTTAAGAGATGGCACTTCTTATAATAGTCTATCGATTTTAGATTATGGCCGCGACGCGCAGAATGCATGTCTTGACCAAAAAACACTCCCCAGCCCAAAAAATTATACCTCTGACCTCTATAATCAGATTGACTGTAAAAAAATAAATACCTTACTTTTCAATGGTTTTTATCACTCGAGCCTGCGAACAATATCACCTTTCCTGTATAAACTATGTAAAAAATACATACACCAGATTTATCATTTATCCCAAGTAAATCCAGCGGCTGCTGATAGAAAATTAGTTCGGTTAAAGGAAGATTTATACCAAAAACTACCGAATCTGGACCTTTTACTAAACCGATATTATGAGTACTATCTGTTTACCAACTTTCTGGATATATTTGAGGACTACAGCTTTTCAAAACATCTGTTATATGGTGTTGTCAAGACACATCTGCTCTGGGTCTTTATCGCACTTTTTGCTGTAAACAGAAAGCATATTACAATAGAGGAGCTTACAAAAATAATTGCCGTATATGAAAGAAGAGCACCTCAAATGGAAGATGCCCTAAAATTATTGTAATATTTTGTTCAGTTCTCCTGTGTCGAACCAGTATATAGACTTAAATCATAATCTGGAACGCTGTCTTTTTTGCCGAAAGAAAAATTTCTTATATTATTTAACCCTATTCGATATCTAACAGTTTCTTACAGCAAAAAACTTTTTGTCAGTCCACAGATTTGCCCTCATCTGCAATATATTCAAAAAAGTCAAAATCTGCATAGCGTTGATGTTTTACTCGGTCGGAACAAGTAATTCCCACCATGGTTCCTGTAAACTCACCATACTTGCAATACTCATCGGAAAACCGAGTTGTATCAAATACCTTACCTATTTTTTCGTATTGGACATTATCATAGCTCCATTCAAACCAAGACCGTCTGCCCTCTATATAGAGACGCAAATAAATCGGTTTATCTTCAACGGGAATGCGCGTATTAAGAAATTCAGTCTTTTCTCCGTTCTCAAGATGAATGATAGAGATTGCACTCTGACCGAGTGTCTCACTGTAATATTTGCGCAGATTAATATAATTCATATTGTCATAATATAGTATTAGCCCAGCACTGTGTTGATGAACCTGCGGCACAAACTCCATCTTTGTCGTCACTCTCGCATATACGCTTGTCAGTTTCCGCGCCAGAATACTCACTTTGTTTAGAGAAGTGCGTGATTCTTGTCCGCGTATCCGCACATAACCCGGCCGCACATTCACATCTGCAAAATGCTGTGGCATCATACGTGGAGCGTAATAATAATTGCCCAAAGTTTCACTGTCAAAGTCATCAAAATCTGGAATTTGGGGCTTTGGCACCTCACAGAGCATACTTTCAGGCACTTCCATCTTTGCCAGATTGCTGCCGTCCGCCATGCGTAGCCACCCGTCTTCAGTCCACATCATTTTCTGGATAGCAGTCTCTCTGCCAAGCGTGCAGCGCAGTTCTGGCACAAAAGGCCGCGCGCAGAGATGGACGAGATAAACTTCTCCTGTCGGAAGCTCCACATAGCTTCCATGACCCGATTTTTGTAAAATAGAATCTGGATTATAATACTTTGGTTTTAGATGATCAGGGTCCTGTCGCTCATAAGACTCACCTGGAACACTTGTCACAATCGGATTTCTTGGGTCCTTTTCATAAGGTCCCCACACATTTTTTGAGCGCCCCATCGTCACACAATGATTGTATCCAGTGCCGCCCTCAGCACACATCATATAATAATATTCTCCCCGCCTTGTCAAATGTGGTGCTTCAATGCAGCCTCTATCTGTACCGCCGCGCCATATTCGTTGCGGATAACCCACAATCTCCTTTTTCTCTGGAGAATACTCCACTATACAGATTGCACCCGGTTTTTCGTACCCTTCTCTTGTCTCCCACTCAAGTGAGACAATATATTTCCTTCCATTTTTATCATGGAAAATCGACGCATCAAACCCAGAGGAATGCAAATACACCGGCTTACTCCAAGGTCCTGTAATATCTTCTGACGTAATCAGATAATTGTCTACATCAAAATAGCGCGCATTCATAGAATTCATAATTCCATAAACGACATAGAAAAGTCCTTCCTCCTCACAGTAGGTCAAACATGGTGCCCAGATACCTTTTGCACTAGGCAGCTTCTTCAAATCCACTTCCGTGTCATCTGTTAAAACATGCGTTAACAGTTCCCAATTTTTAAGGTCTTTTGAATGGTATATAGGTATGCCTGGAAACCATTCAAAAGTCGAAACTGCCACATAGTAGTCCTCTCCTTTTTTGCAGATGCAAGGGTCTGGATTAAATCCTGGAAAAATTGGGTTTTGAATCATCTTATTCTCCTCCTTATTACCAATATAATCTCTCGAAATCTATTAATACAAAGTATTAAAGAATATCACTCATTTGCTGAATAATCATTTCTATTTGCAGGAAACCAGCCAAAATCCACACATCTTCCAAAATCCCAACTATCCCATCCAATCCAGCCTTTATCATTCACTGTGTCTGTCAGCAGCTTATAACTCCAATAAAAATATCCACTGCCTTTTTCCCATGCTGCAAGTTGTGCCTTGGCAAGCGCGCGGTAAATTTTCTTTTTTTCTTCAGCTTCAAGTTGTTCTGTATCATTTCCTTCTATACCATTTAATACACTCTGACCGCCCTTTGTGTCACATCCACATGCCAGTGAATTAAACAAGCACCACTCACCACAAATAACCGGAAAATAATTCTGCATCTCCTCAATTTCTTTTTCGTAGTGCTCTTTGATATAAGACAAATAGGCATCCAACTTTTGTGCACAGCCATCTGCTTCTGCCATCATCAAATACTGATGCGTATCAAGCACAACATTGACGTACTTTTCCTCACGCATAAAATCTTTCCAAGCCGTCAACACAAAACCATCATGAATCACAATATATTTTTGCTCTGGAAGATATTTGCGCATTCTATCATATGCGCTACAATAAAATTCCCGCAAAAACTCGAGCGTATTTGGCCCCGATCCTTCCGCCATCTGTGGGTCCACCGCAGGGTATCGGTTAAGTACATCCATTGAATACCACGCGTGCTCTGTAACTGGCTCATTCAAAACTTCGATTCCCCAGAGTCCCTTTCTCTCGCCATAGCGCTTTGACAGTCTTTCAAGCACAGTGAGAACAAACTCCACTTCATCTGGGTATTTAGACCATTTACACACGCCGCATATCCCGCCATTGTCAAAGCCATTTTGTCCCATTGGCGCAGTATGCAGGTCAATCAAAATCTGTAGTCCGTATTTCTCCGCCCAGCAAAACGCTTTGTCCAGCTCCTGCACACACCCAATAAATGGTTCTCTGTCCCCAAAGATAAAATACGGAACTGGGATTCTAACTGTATCCATTCCCATGGATTTAATTGTCACAAAATCTCTCTCCGAAATATACTCTGCGCGGTGCATTTGAATTCGTGCCTCGTACACCTCCCGCGAAAGCTGACGCGGAAGATAGTATTCATCTTCCGCCGTCGTTCCCGCAAATAGTGCCGGACTCATCCATTTCTCCAACACTAGCCAGTTGCCAAGATTTACTCCTTTTACCTTCATATTTTTCGGCCTCCTTTTTTCCTTATTGTCCTCCATGATGCAGACTTCTCAGGAACGTTCCTTCAAATCTTTCATGATACCTGCAAACTCCTCATCAAGATGATAAAATTTCATAATAATCAATCCTGCGATATACACTACAATTGGTATCCACACGAAACACACGCGAATTGATGTGAGCGCCGATACAGTCTGTGTTGCTGCCTCACCAACATAGCCGCCAATTTCAAGAATTAATCCCAGCAGTGCAGAGCCAATTCCATTTCCAATCTTATACCCAAAGCTGCATGCGCTGTTGACTAGTCCTTCTGTCCGCACACCTGTCCTCCACTCACCATAATCAATAGTATCCGAAACCATCGCCCACATAGTGGCACCGCCGCAGGCATTCCCGACACCCCTTATAACACTGGACACAACAATCATCCCCATCATTCCATTTGAAAAGTTTAAAATCAACATGCCGATGATATCCAGTACAAGACCAATTGCAAAAACATTGCGCTTTCCATACTTTTTCACCAACATTGCAATAAAAAACATACCTGCAATCTGCACTATGTTGAAAATACCATTGATGGTGCCAACAAGATTTCTGTCGCCGAGAATATCCTTCGCATAATATACAGTCGCACCACCATTTACAGAGTACATTAGAAAGTATAGCGCAAGCATTCCAGTCATCATAATCCAGTATTTATTCTGGAACAGTGCTTTGATTCCCGTCATAATTGGCACATCTGCCGTCTTCTGCCCTGCATTTTTGTTCTGCGCTGTGCCAGATGGTCTAACACGCTCCTTCGTACCAAAGAAATTGATTAGAAATGCTGTGACAGCCAGCAGTCCAAGAACACAGAAAGTCTTTGTCCACGCAGATGCATTGTCACCAAAATACTCTACAAGCGGAAGTGTACAGAGATTGATTGTCAGTGTTCCGGCTGTTGCCAGAAGGTTTCGGAAGATGCTCAGTACAGACCGTTCATATGGGTCCTGCGTCATAAGCGCATTAAGCGCAGAGTAAGGCACATTGATTGCTGTGTAAATTACTGTCGATACAAGATTATATGTAATAAATACATATACTAATTTGGGGGTCGCTGCCCATGATGTCGGCACGGAGAACAATAGCACACCAGACACTGCAAACGGAACACACATGCGCAGCAGCCATGGTCTTGCTTTTCCAAAACGAGATTTTGTTCTGTCTACCAGAATGCCCATGATAATATCACTCACTCCATCAAAGATACGCGATACCATCATAATCGTACCGACAGCGAGTGCATTCACACCTGCATAGTCGGTGTAATAAATCATCAAAAAGGCCGACATTGCTGTGTAGATAATGTTGCACCCGAAATCACCACAGCCGTAGGAAAAACGCTCCACAATTTTAGATAAGGTTAATTTACTCTTTTTTTCCATAATAAAATTCTCTCCTTTATCTGTCTATATTCCGCCTGTGTTCCGTGCGCACTGAACATTTGCTGTTTACACAATTATACTAACATATTTTGCAACTGTCCGATAGGTTTTATATTAACTAATATATAGGTCGATATTCTCCTTTTTATTGACTTTTTTATCAGAATGATTTAAGATACTTCTGTATCTTTGATACCCTTATAATCCGAGAATAAACTGTGAAAAAATAGAATTGAGGTAAAAAATATGCCAGAACAGCCACGCCAAACTTACGAATTGATTCAAGTTCCCAAAACAACTGGTGTCTGTTTTTACACAAAAAAAGATACCGGCAGTTATGTTCCAAACCACTGGCACGATGCAATTGAAATTATATATATGATACAAGGTTCGGTGGATATCACGGTAGAATCCTCCGCTTATCACTTACAGGAAGGACAGTGTTTTCTGATTAATTCCAGCGTTATCCACTCCACCAAATGCACCTCCCCCAATGCAGGAATTGTCTTTCAGATACCAATTGATTTTATCCAACTTTATGTCCCGAATGTACAACAACTTCGGTTCGTCCTCGACGACCCAGGAAATAATCCTGTCCGCCAAACAAAACTGGATATTTTCAAGGAAACGTTAATACAGATGCAGGTTACAAATGATATCCGTCCAGAAGGATATATTTTGCGTTTTAACAGCCTGCTTTTTGAGATTCTATTTCAACTTTACCACAACTTTAGCGTGAAAATCTTCCAAGCGGACTTAACCCACAAGGCCAAAGATTTGAATCGTCTAAATCTTGTTTTGGACTATATAAATCAAAACTATAACCACCCTATCTCTATCGATGAGATTGCCCAAATTGCATATTTAGATTCTAGGTACTTCTGCCGCTTTTTTAAGAAGCATATGGGACTTACTTTTCTGGAATATTTGAATGAAGTCCGGTTATCGCACATTTATCAGGATTTAATCTCAACACAATACACACTACAGCGCATTTTAGAGTGTCATGGTTTTACCAACTACAAGTTATTTCGCAGAGTATTCTCAGAACATTTTCACACGACTCCTTCCCAAGTCAGAAAACAATTGCTCATCCAAAAATAGACCGCCTCTTCAAAAGGGCGGTCTACTTCACTTTATAGGAAAATACAAGCTATTGTTTTTTATCCCTCAATAGGAATATACTTGCTCTCCTCAATAACAGGCTTTGCCTCCTTCTTTGGAACAGAAACCTTCAAAATACCATCTTCAAATTTTGCCTTGATGTCTTCCTGGTTGATTTCCTCGCCCACATAGAAGCTTCTGCTGCAAGTACCATAATATCTCTCACGGCGGATATACTTTCCACTCTCATCTTTCTGATCGTTGTTTTGGTTCGTCTCTGCATTAATGGTAAGATACCCATTTTTGAGCTCAGCCTTCACATTCTCTTTCTTGCAACCTGGCAAGTCAATGTCTAGCTCATATCCAGTGTCACTTTCCTTGACATCTGTTCTCATAATCCCTGTAGAGGTATTATAGCGGGAAGCAGTCCGCATCGGACGAGCAAAATCATCAAAGAAATCGTCAAATAAACTCTCTCCAAAAATACTGTTCATAACATTTGCACTTGGTAATAACATAACTCATTCCTCCTAAAAATATATTATTGTGTGGTAGCTTTAATAAGCTGTTGTTTTATTTGTTATATATGTGTTATAACATACTTATTAGCACTCGTCAAGTAGGAGTGCTAATAATTTTTCTAAAGAAATTATAAACTTGCTTCCTATGTAAATCAGAAGAATGAGTCATAGCGATGGCTAGAGCGATTGACGACACTTGAATGCTACATCCCTCTCCCAATCCCAGCCAAAAACTCAAATACCCCGGCCACGTCAAGTCTGCCATACCCCCACTCCCGATTGGGATACTCCAAATACCCATCTCTTTTTGCACCTCGTATTAGGTAGTTTTTAATATTGACAGAATTAACCAGAATGTCATTGCGATTCACAACGGCCCATTCCATAAGCTGTGCGCAGGCCCCCGCTGTGATCGCTGACGCCACGCTGGTTCCACTCCTATTTCCATAAGGTGTTGAAACATCAACTCCTGGCGCGGCGATTTCGGGAACAATGGCATTATTTCGGGCAAAGCCGCGCCCTGATGTTGTGGCAATACTGTTGTTGCTAGTCTGATAGGCGGCGACGGTTACAGCCGTATCTACATAACCAGGCTCTGTAATAGTCGTGTAGGGACTGGGTTGGAGAAAATAAGTATCTGATGAGAGAAACTCTGTGATTGGAAGCCAGATATCAAACTGTCCTCCGACCGTATTTCCCTCAGAAATAATCCGAATATTCCACACGCCGCGTGATGGATCAGAAAAACGAAAACGAATCACCTCCGCACCAGATAAGCTTTCCACAAGCTGATATTCAATCACCACCCGCGTTTGCTCATAGACAAATGTAAATTCCTGCGGAATATAACTTCTTGGATTATTCCAGCGGGCAGTTTCCCCACCAGGAGTGCGTATGATTGCATTATAAAAATACGGTACATTCCCCCATAGATCCATAATAAAGCCCTTGTTATTTTCACCCACACGGAGTTCAACATCCTGAAAAGTCTGACTACCACTAAGCTTTCCAAAAAAATGGTGCAATGCGTTGCCTTCATTTCCTCCGGCAGTTACAATAACTCGGCTCTTTAACATGCTGATATAATCAATATAATTTCCCAACATACCTCCGCCAGTATGGTCTCCAAAACTTGTTCCTACACCTAGGCATATCACAAGCGGCTTCGTCAAAATCAATACATACTTCTGAAGATATTGAATTGCCTGGAGGATATCTGCCTCGCTGTAACAAGGAACTCCGGGCGGAATCTTATAATAATCCCTAAGATATGGCTTTGCCTCCTTGAGTTTCACAACCACAATCTGACTGTCTGGCGCAGCACCGATAAAACTATCATTTTCAATTGAACTTCCTGCTGCAATGCTCGCCATAATACTACCATGACCAATTACATCTGTACTCGGTACGACAGATAGCGGATTATCACTCGCAAGTGCCTCATCAATCATTTCCTTTGTATACTCTGTCCCATACTCAAATCCCTCTGGCGGCGTACCCGTCTGAATGGTCTGATCCCAGATGCCTGCTATTCGGCTTTTGCCTGCAAAATCGCGAAACACAGCATCTTGGTAGCGTATTCCTGTATCGATAAAGCCGATTGTCACATCTTTTCCTGTCAGATTTAAAGGTTCCCCTTGTACTGACAAAATTCCAGAAGCAGCTAAACTTAAAGTATTCAGGTTCCTGCCTTGTGCTACCTTGCATTCCATCAGTCCATAGCATTTTGGCAAGTTGGAATATGCGGTCTGTCCAGCTCTGTTATATTGTACACTGCCTCGGTCCACATATAAGATTCCCCACTCATTCGCTAAATGATGATAGCAATAATCAATTGGCAAATCATAATTATATTCCTCAGGCAACAGAATATATACCAATGTATCTGCATAATCATTCGACAAAATACGTTCCTTACAGGTCACTATTTTTTCCTCGACAAAAGGTTATTATTATAGTGTATGCTGTAAGGAACGCATTATATCAGTTATCACTTATAAAATTCTTATTGAAAATTTACGTGTTTTGTACTATACTCCAGAGTACGCAGCAAACCCTGCATCAATCGGAAGCACCACACCAGTAATTGCACTTGCCGCCTTATCATCACACAGGAAGAACACGCCACCAAGCAATTCCTCGCTCTCGACAAAACGCCCTGTTGGTGTGCCGCTCAAAATTTTGTTAGATCGCGCTGTCGGTGTTCCATCTTCATTGAACAAAAGACGACGATTCTGATTTGACACCAAAAAACCTGGCGCAATTGCATTGCAACGGATACCAGTACCTGCAAAATGTGTCGCAAGCCACTGTGTAAAATTTGAGACAGCCGCCTTAGCGCCGGAATAAGCCGGAATCTTAGTCAGTGGAATATAAGCATTCATAGAAGATATATTCAGAATGCATCCTGATTTTTTATCCACCATATCCTTTGCAAACACTTGTGTTGGAAGCAGTGTTCCCTGGAAATTTAACTTGAATACAAAATCCACTCCATTTGGGTCCAAATCAAAAAATGTCTTCTGTCCTTCCACTGCCTCATGCTGGTACTCATTGTCTGTCGTCGCACGAGGATTGTTTCCACCTGCCCCATTTACAAGAATATCACATGGTCCCAAGTCTGCCATCACTTGCTCATGCACCTGTTTCAACGCATCCAGCTCAAGTACATTTGCCTTGTAGCCCTCGCAGATGAGACCTTCAGCCTTGCACTCCTCAGCCAGCGCCTTCACTGCCTCTTCATTTAAATCAAGTGCTGCTACTTTTGCACCCGCCTGCGCAAATGCCTTTGCCATTGTGCCGCATAACACGCCGCCTGCGCCTGTCACAACCACCACTTTTCCGGTAAAGTCTATCTTTAACGGTAAATCCATCATTTGAACCATCCTTCCTTTCTAATCTAATTTTATTGAGATGCACTTATGCTTTTTTATCCAGCCGCTCCAACATATCCCAGCAGCCCCACATATACATGATACCCAGCGCGCGGTCATACAACCCATAACCTGGTCTGCACTGTTCTCCCCAGATATGTCTGCCATGGTCAGGACGAATATACCCATCAAAACCACAGTCATGATAAGCGCGCATAATTTCAAGAATGCCCACATCACCGTCACAATCACGGTGAGATGCCTCTGTAAAATCTCCATTTGGAAAATGCTTCACATTGCGAATATGCGCAAACGCAATTCTATCACAGTAAGTGCGAATAATATCTGGAACATCATTTTTCGGATTCGCACCAAGCGAACCAGAACACAGACATAAGCAGTTGTACTCATCATCTACCATGGACAGAAAACGTCCAATTGCTTCCTTGTCAACTAACAGACGCGGAATGCCAAAGATATCCCATGGTGGGTCATCTTGATGAATCGCCATCTTGATGCCAGTCTCATGACATGTTGGCATAATTGCCTCAAGAAAATATTTTAGGTTATCCCATAGTTTTTCCTTCGTCACTGGACGATATGCTTCAAAAAGCTCGTCAAGCTTCGCCATGCGCTCCGGCTCCCAACCAGGGAATGTCAATCCATGAAGATTTTCAAGGATATAATTTGCCATCTCCTTATAATCGTCTTGAATTTTAGCCTTCTCATAAAATAAAGCTGTGGAACCGTCCTCCATTGGATGAAATAGGTCTGTCCGTGTCCAGTCAAAGATTGGCATAAAATTGTAAGTTACTACTTTAACACCAAACTTTGCAAGATTACGCAATGTCTGTTTGTAGTTCTCAATATATTGGTCGCGCGTTGGCAGTCCGATTTTGATATCGTCGTGGACATTCACACTCTCCACCACATCCATATTAAATCCATGATCTTCTATCTGATGACGCATCTTTTCAATCTCATCAGTTTCCCACACTTCACCTGCTGCCTTGTCGTGCAAGGCCCACACAAGGCCAGTCACGCCAGGAATCTGCTTAATCTGCTCTTGCGTGATGCTATCATTGCCCTCACCATACCAGCGAAAAGTCATCTGCATAAAAAATACCTCCTATTTTTTATATTCTTGTATCAAAAATGCCACAGAAGGAATCCACTGGGTCTTCGCCGGTAAATGCTTCTTCACCTGTCATCAATTTTGCAATTAATGCATCCAGCGTAGACTCATTGCTATCATAAGTATTAATATAAGTGCGCGCCTGCGGAATGTCAGCGAGCACAAATGGATGCTGTACACCAACCACCACAACCGGAAGCTCAAACACATACCATGGAATCTCTCCACCACCTTTTGTCATGCCAAACGCAGGACGCGCAACTGGTTGAAATCCACCTGGAATATCCACCAAAGTAATAATTAAATCCTGATTCTCACGGAACTCCTTAATTGGTGTTTTCCCCGCAAAATACATGTTAATATCTGGTTTTTCGCCTGCCTGAATCTGTTTTTGCATTTTTTCGATAGGACTCTCGTAGATAAACGCATCAAATCCCTTATCCACCAATTTGTCTCGCAACACTTCTGCTGCGGATTTCTTTGCTCCAAATAGCGCTCCGAGTCCTGGTGCAGACAAACCCTTTACATAGACAATCATAATCCGTTTATAGCGCTCTGGTGTAACTGGTAGAACGTCTTTATCCTTATATTTTACAAGTGTGATAGACTTGTCAGAAATCTCTTTCTGCATCGCAACATGCGCTTTACAGCCGACAATCTCATGTACCTGATCTCGCGGCGGCATCAACTCATTCTTCGCTTTTTTGTGCAGTCCCATGTGTGCTTTGAGCGCGAGGATACGATGCAGCGCATCGTTCAGACGCTCCTCAGTGATGCGTCCATCCAAATATCCCTGCTTCATGCTTGCAAAATCTTCGTCCATCTCATTGAAGAACAAAAACATATCCACTCCGGCAGCAATTGCAGCAGGAAGTACATCACTGCGTTTCATACGACAAGTTAATCCTACCATATGAGACGCATCTGTCAAAACCATACCGTTAAATCCAAGTTTTTTGCGCAACAATCCATCAATCAGTTCTGGCGAAAGTGTCGCAGGCATCATCTCGTCATCTGTGATATCTGGGTTGAAATGGCGCGCGTATGCAGGCTGCATAATGTGTCCTGCCATAATTGCCTCAAGACCATTATCAATAAGCGTCTTATAAACCAATCCGAAGGTCTTATCCCACTCTTCACAGCTCATATCATTCACACTGTTTGCCACATGCTGATCACGAAAATCTAATCCGTCACCAGGGAAATGTTTCGCCGCACAACAAAAACCTGGATTGGCATGTGCACCCTCCATATACGCTTTGGCCATCTCAGCCACTCGCTGTGGATCATTGCCATAAGTACGCAGCCCAATAACTGGATTTTCCCAGTTGTACATAATATCACTGACCGGCGCAAAAGACAAATTACAGCCAATTGCAGCAGCTTCCTTGTTTGCCATATAACCTAACTGATATGCATAATCTGCATTTCTGGTCGCACCAATTTTGGTTTGACTTCCAATCATTGTGCCATCTGTACAAGCCCCGTTTCCACCATTCTCCGTGTTGCAGGCGATAATCAGCGGAATCTTGCTGTTCTCCTGTAAAATGCGATTTTGCTCGTAAATCTCGTCTGCCGTACCTGGGTTGTATCGAATCCCGCCAATGTGGTAATCGTTCACTGTCATTTTCAGATAGTCCTCTGTGCGCGAAGAACCCATATTAAAAAACAACTGTCCTATTTTTTCGTCGATATCCATATTTGCAATGGCGTCCTCCACCCATTTACAGTCCTCATCCGACAGGTTAAACGGTTTTGCTTTGATATCTACCATTCTATCACCTCTCCCTTTTCTTATCCATTCAATTCCTTACTTCCGAGATTTTTCAGAAACTGCTCCTTTTTTTCCTGCTGATAACCATCTCCATAAGTTCCATTTAGAAAACGCACAATTCCTTCTCTGACAAACTCATCCCAGCTATGTGCCTCGTTCCGCACCAAAATGGGATAGTAAAATACGCCATTTTTTTCCGCTGCATCCAAATCTCCTGGCGCGTCACCGCACATCAGCACATGATCTGTGGCATATCCCCGCTTCATCAACTCGCCGATACAGAATGCCTTGGTTCCAGAATCCTGTGCCAACACTACATCGGTATACTCTAGCAGACCGTAATAATCCCATTCATCTAGCACTGCACTTAGGTTAGCGCTGGACACAATGGCAATATCTGCGTCGCGGTATGCCCTTTTTAATGCTTCCAAAACTCCCGGAAAAGGACGTTTGTCCTCCTCCGGCAACCTGTCTATAGATTGATTTACAGATTTGCTCCAAGCTAACGCCTTGCGCAGGCAAATATTGTCATTTTGGGCAATTTCCCGTTCCAGTGCAGCATTGGACAACTCTGATGTCTCATTGACCCATCGTTCCAGCGCATCCAATTCCTCAATCTCGCAGTACTTTTCTCGTATTTCATCAAGCGCTTTCACAAGTCCCTTAAAGCGATTGACACCACGCGTCATCGTATACAGATTAATCTCATTCCAACGTTCCAGTATTGCATCACGCCACTCTTCCAGGCCCCACTCTGCAACCATACAAGGTCCAAAACAGCGGATATGCTTGATATCCATTGTGTCCATCGCACAGCCATCACTATCCACACAGACCAGAAAATCACTTCTTTTTGTATACGTCAAAAATTGATTTGCCATCACCTGCCCCCCTTCTTACTTGTTTTTTCTTTACTACTTTTTGAAACGATTACAAAAATTCCTTATTACTATTATTTATTGCGTTTGCGTGCAAGTATAGCAACATTCTCCTCCACACGCTTCTTATTCAATGGATAGATTGTAATTAAAAATACTGCTACAAGTGCAAAGCCAATGATTGGCGCAATACAAGAAATCTTAAAAATTCGCTCTGTTACTTCTGGATCAAATGCTGTTGCATTAGAATATCCAATCATAGTCAGCAGTGAACCTGTAAGTCCTGCGGAAAGTGCTTGCCCCAGCTTTCTAGCAAAAGAATATACAGAATAGATTGTACCATCTTCGCGCACACCATTCTTCACTTCTGCATCATCAATAACATCTGTAATCATCGCCCAGATAACGGTGTTAAAGAATCCAAGCCCTATATATGCAACGGTAAAAAATCCAACATATACAAATGCATTTTGTGGATGCACAATCAGACATACCAGATACACAACTGCAGCCACTGTACAGGAAACTACAGACAATTCCTTCTTGCCAAACTTAGCAGAAAGCTTGGACGCAAGCGGAGCACAGATTACAAGCATCGCAATTGTTCCAGTCATAGAAGACATCGACTGTGCAGATGCGCTCTTATAATAATTCGGGAACACATAACCTGCCATACCTTGCATTGTCAACATTGCAAGAAGCAAAGCAATCGCTGCTGCTATAATGCCAAGTAACGAACGGTTTGTAACAAGACTTTTTAATAGATTTCCAACATTCAATTTCGTGTTGTTTGCAGGAACTTCCACGCGCTCTCTCACCAGACTAAAGCAGAGTAGATAGCAGATAATCGCCATCACACCAAATACACCTGCAATAATTGTCATACGAGGGCCAGACAGAACTGTGTTACCATTTACTGTCTCATAAGCAAACATCGGGGTACCTACACCAATTACCAACCCTGCAAGTGTCGCGCCAATCGTTCTCCATGTGGAGAGTTCTGCGCGGTCTTTTGGGTCTGCGGAGACTGCTGAAGCCATGGAGCCATATGGAATATTAATAGAAGTATAAAAAATGGAACCCCACAGAATATATGTGATAACCATCCAGAACACCTTAAATCCATATGCCATATTGGCAAATCCCGATTGATAAATCAGAAACGAAGCAATCGCCACGGGTCCGCACATACGTTTAATCCACGGTTTAAACTTACCATCTTTTGTTGGCTTGGAACGGTCGACAATCTGACCCATCGTCACATCTGTAAATGCATCGATAAATCGTGCCGCCATCATTAAAAGCCCAACAACTGCCGCGTCAATTCCCATAACATCCGTGTAAAACTTCAGCATAAAGCTCGAGGATAAAATAAACGTAAAATCATTACCAAAATCGCCAAACATATATCCCAGTTTATCCTTCATACCAAACGCGGGTACTGAGGCATTTGCACTTTTTGCCATAAAAATCCTCCTCTCGGATTTATCTTTATCTCTTAATTTTTTAGTATCTTTTATCGTTACCAATTTACTTATTTTTTATCAATCTTGATAAGCTGAACATTTAGGCTCTCCAAGAACCCTTCTGGCAGCATATTGCCGGCCATATTCACCATTCCTTCTGGCGCCATAGACTTCATCATATCCCACATGCCAACACCTGGGCGCACATCAAAATTCGTTGCAAGCTTCACTGCTTTTGCCACAATCTCCATTGCCTCTGGGCACTCTGCAAGTTCTTCCATTTTACATTTGACATTGTACTTGCCCTCTGGGAATTCCATTGGTGCTTTGAGATCCAAATCGCCCGCAAGTTTAAACCAGTTTGCCACACCCTCTGCTCTTTCGTTTACTTCAGGAAGAACATAGATATCTGGCTCCTTCTCCACCTTCTCCAGCGTCATACTATCCTTGCAGCTACCTGCCTGTGCTAAAATACTATTAAAGCCTTCCTTCAGTGCAACTGTGAATACAAACACTTTCTGTGCTGTCATAACCTGTGCAAGTTCTCCATTGACAAACAGAGAAACTGTTGGCTGGTTTGAGTACACACGAATCTGTGTTGTTTCCCCTGCGCGCTGTGCGTAACGCTTTCCACACAGGTGAATCATTGGCTCCTTATTCCAGTATGCCTTATAAATGTAATAACTATCCTTCTTTGTACAGCGATCCATTGTAACCAGACCTTTGTTATTACGTCCTGCCACACCGCCCTCATTTCTCGCTGCACAGCCAAAATCAAACATGTTCCACACATGGCTTGACCATATCCATGGACGCTCGTCGAGCACCTTCGCCATATGTTCATGGTACAACGCCTGATATTCCTCACTGTAATCTTTACATGCCGGATTTGGTCCATGATAAGTGATAATGCCCTCGCAACCATACTCCGAAAGACCAAGGCAAATTTCTGGATGTGCCTTGTGGAAATTATCAAGCCATGGACCATTATCTTCCATCTTTCCGCCATACCAGCCAAAGTAGTGATTGTAACTCTCCACATCTGTGATATTGTGAACAGGGCTGTCAACCGGCGTCATAGAAACATGTGCAATGGTGGTCAGACGGGTTGGATCTAATTCCTTGCACAACGCATTTAATTCCTTGTGATTCTCGACTAACTGCTCAGAAATACCGCCAATTAAAATTTCATTGGAAACACCCCAGAAGCAAATGCTTGTGTGGTTATAATTTTGCAAAATTAACTCTTTCATCTGTGTAATACAGTTCTGATGTGCTGCCGGATCGGGATTCATTACACTGATAAATGGAATCTCAGCCCACACAATAAATCCAAGTTCATCACACGCGTCATAAAAATCCTGCGAGTGCTGATAATGTGCAAGGCGAATTGTGTTGGCACCAAGTTCCTTGATAATCCTCGCATCCTGATAATGTTCTTCTCTGGTCAGCGCGTTGCCCTTGTAAAGCTGATCTTGGTGACGGCTAACACCACGCAAAGGCGTCGGCACACCATTTAGTATAAATCCCTTATCTGGGTCACACGAAAAACTTCTCACCCCTACACGCGCAGAAACTGTATCATATGCTTCATTGCGTCTTTGGAGAACCGCTGTGACAGTGTACAAATATGGATTGTCGCAATCCCACAGTGTCACATCTGGCACAAAAATCTTTACTGCCGTGCTATCCGCTGGGCGTACACTGTATCCTACCTCTTTACCATCCGCGTCACAAATGCTATACAGTACAGTAAAATTTTCATCTGCATTTACTACCCAAGATTCCAATGCAAATTCCGCACCGCCACACCTGGTCGGTGTTGCCGTAACTTTCAACCCATTACTGCCCCAATACATCAATTCAAAATGCGTCTCTGGAACACTGATAAGATTCAAGCCGCGGTAAAGACCACCGTAGAATGTAAAATCTGCGGACTGCGGATACACACTACTCTTATTTTCATTACTACATGCAACCACCAAAAGATTCTCATCATTGTCAACACATGCATCTGTAATATCTGCACGAAATGTAGAATAACCACCTTCATGGTAGCAAATTTCCTTTCCATTTACGTACACAGTCGCTTGCTGTCCTGCCGCTGGAATATCCACAAAAATACGCCCACCTGCAAGTGGCTGTTTGGGTGCCTGGAATGTTCGTGCATACCAATAGCATCCCCTGTCATAGCTACCATTCCCGTCATGACCATCCACTGCATTCCATGTGTGTGGTAAGTCTACCTCTCCCCAATCAGTTGGAAGCTTGTCTGGAAGTCCTACATTCTCCTTGATAAACCTCCAGCTCTTGTTCAGGTTGATAATTGTTCTCATGTAAAGTCCTCCTTTCAATTTATCTGGCAATTATTATATTTTGTATTTTCTCTATCCAATTGACCCTTTCTGTGCACAGATTGTCAATCTGCATTTCAAAAAAATATATCAGTTTTATAATATAGATAAAGTTACCAATACATTATATCATTGCCCGATTGTATATATGTTAACTTATACAATTTTCTCTTTGTTTTAACGTACTTTTTGTTGTTTCTGCATATCTACATCATATTTTTATTTATTCGCTTTGGCGAGATACGATTTTTTGATTTTTTTGCATTATTATTATATTGTGTTGATTTTATCTAAAAAATGTGCAAAAATAAATAAAAAATATCTAAATTTGTTGTATAAAATAAGACACTGCTTTTAATTCACAAATCAAATTTAAGAAAAGAGTAGATGCATATGCAAAACAACTTGTCAAAAAAAGACTTATCAGAATCAGACCTGTCCCAAAAAACATTACTATCCTTTGTACAAAGTTTGCTGGAAAACAACCGTATTCCTATTCAATTTACCTCGCCTTCCTGTGAAAATTTCACACAGATGGACTATGGATTACGCGCTACGATTCTACGAGATTACAAACCAGATACAATGTTTACATTTTTAAGTAATTTAAAAGATAAGACTATTTATCACCTAAAAGACATCTTTCAGTGTTCCTACAGCATTTTACGTCTGCCAGACAGTGATACGCTGATGATCTGTGGTCCAGTTCTTTTTGAAGACATGCGCTCCTCCCGCCTAAATGAAATTGCAGCAAAACTGCAATTGCCACAAGACCTATACACAATTTTGCAAGGTTATTACTTGCGTCTGTCCTCTTTTCCTGCCCCAGCGTTTTATTACAGTCTTTTTCTGACTCTAGGCAATTTTTTGTTTGGGGAAAATCAATTTGAAACAATTTATCAAGATTTAAATGATATGGATGAATGGTATGAATTTTATTCTCATCAATATCAAAGTGCGGAAAATTCCATGATGAATATTGAAATGATTGAGATGCGATATGCCTTGGAGGGACAAATGTTGGAAGCTGTTTTCCTAGGCAATGAAGCCAAATCAATGGCGCTTGTATCTAAGTTATCCTCACTGACATTACCCCACCGCATGTCCGATGAGCTGCGCGATTATAAAGACTATACAATTGCTTTCAACACACTCTTTCGCAAGAAAGCAGAGGAAGCTGGTGTTCATCCAATTCATATAGATATGTGCTCCAACCAGCACATCCAGCTTATTGAGCAGACTGCAAGCAAAGAACAATGCCACTCTGTCTGGTCTCACATAGTACTTAATTACTGTCGTCTTATTCGCAAGCATACACTTAAAGATTACTCACTGCTGACACAGAAAATTATTACGTATATCAATTCCGATCTAACGGCTGATTTAAGTTTGAAAGCAATGTCGGATTGGTTAAATGTCAATGCCAGCTATCTGTCAACGCTGTTCAAAAAAGAAGTTGGCATTCCGCTGACAGATTTTGTGAACCGCCAACGTATTGAACAGGCGAAAAAACTTCTGATTGTGACAGAACTTCCTATGAAAATCATCGCACAGCAATGCGGGATTCCAGATATTTACTACTTTAGCCGCCTATTCAAAAAACGCACTGGTGTCACGCCCAAACTTTATCGAGAACATGCCACTCGGGAACATGACCCATACCAGAATAAAGACGCAAATGTAAACTGAATTATTTACTTCTGCGCTCTAGTGCTCCATCCAGACAGAAATTAGAGTTGTGCACTGCATGGTTCGTGTCAGTGCTAGGCAAAATTTCGACGGCGATGCGGTGGCATCGTCTAGAAATTTTAACGACGCAACGGTGCGAAACAGGCGGTTCACGAATCTAATTTCTGACCGGATGGAGTACTAGTACATCGAATAATACTTAACTGGCACTCAGACAAGCCAATGTGTCAGAATTTATTATTCGATGTACTAGATGAAGTTCCTCCCTCCATCTGTGCGCTTTTTTTAATTTGATCAAAACGCACTTTGTATTGGATATTTTTATGACTGACATGATAGAACATCAAAGAAATTACCACAATTCCCACTGCTATGCCAAGTGCTATCACCAAAGTCTCCATCGCATAAATTTTCGCGTCCTCCCCATTGCCGTCCACAATGGCACGCATTGTGTAATAAAGCCTGCCCCCTGGCACCAATGGTATAATGGACGGAATTAAAAAAACTGTTGCCGGCGCCTTCACAATCCTTGCAAGCACCTCCGCATACAGCGTCACTACTGCCGCCGGAATCAGATTCTGTACCAGCAAAGATAATTCTGCATCCACGCACACACAATACAAAAAAGTTGACACCACCCCACCGATACAACCATATACAATCTTATTGCGCTTTACATTGATATTCAGACAATAGCCAATTGTACCAATCGCAGCCGTCAGTATCATCACAAAATACTTTTCCCAAAAAATCCCTATCATCCCAACAGCCCTCCAAACAGCATAATCGCAATACCAAACCCTACCGCAATCGCTATCGCCATCATCAGCGCCTCTGCAAGCCGAAGAATACCTGTAATAATATCCCCACACATCATATCCCGCAGTGCATTCATCAAATTGATGCCAGGAATCATGAGCATAATGCTACCAATCATAACCTTGTCTATATTCTGTCCAATCCCAATCAGCACAGAAAAGCAGCAGAGTATCCCTGCCACCACAGAGATTACTAGGCTGTATACCACTCGGTTTCTGCCATGTGATGCAAAACAATAATCCCACAGATACATCAGTATTGCCACGGCTCCAGCCGCCAGTCCATCCCGCAGATTCCCTCCAAAAAACAGTGTAAAAGCAGATGCCAGTAACACATAGCCCGTCATTTTTGATTTGTAGATGCGCCGTTCTTCCGGTGCCATAATCGCACAGATACTCTGCTGAATCTCACTACATGGTGGTTTCTTCTCACAAATATATCTGGAAAGGGCATTCAAATCTTCCAATTTATTCAAGTCCGTTGGATGCGGATTAATGCGCCTTGTCAGTGTATGGTTTTCCCCGGTATCCGTTTTCCAACTCAAAATAATCAGTGACAGAATGGTAAACACATCCACAATCCCACCGCCATATGCAGTACAGATGCGTGTAATCGTATCCTCAACTCTTAAAATCTCCGCACCACAGCGCAGCATTGTCTCCCCCATATCCAGCGCGCATTCCATCACTTGTATCGGAGTCTCACTAGCTGTTTTTTTTTCCATATTTCCTCCATTATTCCTCCCAAAGAACATGTAATTACACCGTTTTCCCTTTTTGTTCTTTTATTATACGATCCTACAACAAATTTAGCAATACACGCAGAAGTTCCTCTTCCAAAATTCTAGCCAACTTTTATATATAGAGATAAGCCTGAAACAGGTTACAATTCAGCCTCAGGACTTTGCATTACGCTGCAAAGTCCGTGAAATAACGTAGTGGTTGAGATGCATCAAGCCACCACGAAGTGATTTTGCATGGCTTGATGCTTGTAATAGGAAACCGAAGGCTGAATTGTTATTGAAACAGTAATAATAATCGCCTACTACCTTGACCACCGTTTTTGAAAGTGTTATTATTTTAACATAAAAATATATAAAATGATGAGGTGTTTCAAATGAGTAAAGGTTTTAAAGATTTACTGCAAAAGGTTTATGAGTGTGACCGCAAGACAGTGGCTGTGGCTGTGGCGGAGGATGAGCCGGTGTTAGAAGCTGTAAAGGCTGCAAAAGAAAAAGGCATTGCGGACGCGATTCTTGTCGGAGACGAGGCGAAGATGAAAGAGATCGCTGCCAACATGAATATGGATTTGGCAGGTTTCGAGATTATCAACGAGCCAGACCATGTTCAGGCTGCACACACCGCTGTAAAGCTTGTACATGACGGTAAGGCGGACATGTACATGAAAGGCTTGATTGACACAAAGAATTTCTTAAAGAGTGTTCTTGACAAGGAAGTTGGCTTGCGCACAGGCAAAGCACTCTCTCACGTATGTGTATTTGAAATCAAAGGAATTGACCGTCTTTTGTTCTTATCAGACGTTGCATTTATGACTTATCCTACACTGGAAGACAAAGTTGCTATTATCAACAATACTGTTGAGGTTTGCCACGCATGTGGTATTGCAGAGCCAAAGGTTGCCCCAGTCGCTGCAGTAGAGGTTGTGAATCCCAAGATGCCTTGTACAGTTGACGCAGACGAGCTCACCAAAATGAACGCAGACGGCAAAATTACAGGTTGCATAATTGATGGACCACTCTCTATGGATATGGCAATTGACAGTGCTGCTGCTGCACACAAAGGTGGAACTGACAGAAAGATTGCAGGTGATGCTGATGTGATTCTCTTCCCAGATATCCATTCTGGCAACCTTGTATATAAAGTATTGACACACCTTTGTGACGTGAAAAATGGCAATATTCTGACTGGAACAGCAGCACCTGTCATATTGACTTCCCGCTCTGATAGCTTTGAGGCAAAGCTAAACTCTATCGCACTCGCAGCAGTTGTCGCAGAGTCCATGCAAAAAGCAAAATAACATATGAAAAGGAGAATTTAACATGGCAATCAAAAGTTTGATTATCAATCCAGGCTCTACTTCTACTAAGATTGGCGTATTTGAGGACGAGACTCTCTTGTTTGAAGAAACACTGAGACACTCTACTGAAGAGATTTCCCAGTACGCTACAATTGTTGACCAAAAGGATTTCCGTAAAAAGATTATTACAGACCTGTTGGCAGAGAAAAATTTTGATATCAAGTCATTAAATGTTGTCGTAGGTCGCGGCGGTATGCTCAAACCTATTCCAGGGGGTACATATGCGGTGACAGATGCCCTGCTCGCTGACTTAAAAATAGGCGTGCAAGGACAGCACGCTTCCAATCTTGGTGGCATTCTTGCGCGGGAAATTGCAGATTCTATCGGTGTTCCTTCCTATATTGTTGATCCGGTTGTAGTGGATGAATTAATGCCAATCGCAAGATATTCTGGTGTTCCTGAACTTCCACGCACCAGTGTATTCCACGCACTAAACCAGAAAGCAGTTGCAAAGAGATACGCAAAAGAAATCGGAAAACCATATGACACTCTTCGTTTAATTGTTGTTCATATGGGGGGCGGTGTCTCTGTAGGCGCTCATATCAATGGAAAAGTTGTAGATGTGTTCAACGCATTGGACGGAGATGGGGCATTCTCCCCAGAGCGTGCCGGCGCAGTGCCTAGTGGTGCTTTGATTAAGATGTGTTTCTCTGAAAAATACACAGAAAAAGAAGTCTACAGCAAAATTGTAGGCAAAGGTGGATTTAACGCTTACCTTGGAACAAACGATATGCGTGAAGTTACAAAGCGCGCAAACGAAGGCGACAAGAAAGCTGCGGAAGCAAAAAAAGCATTTTTGTTGCAGGTATCAAAAGATATCGGATCAATGGCCTGTGTCCTAAGCGGAAAAGTTGACCAGATTATTGTGACTGGCGGCATTGCATATGGCGAGGACGTTGTTGCTGCACTCAAAGAATATGCAGAGTGGATTGCTCCTTTCACGGTATATCCTGGAGAGGATGAACTGCTTGCATTAGCACAGGGTGCTCTGCGCGTATTAAACAACGAAGAAAAGGCAATGGAATACTAATAAATTAAAAAGCAGCCTCACAGGAATGATACGCTCCTTTGAGGCTGTTTTAATTCATATGATGATTTATTCAAGAATGGTTCTCTAATCAGCAAAGTCCATAATGCAGAGAAGTGCTGAAAGATAGCCCTATAATAGGACGGGTGCTGGTAATTATAAGGTCAAAATAAAAAGGTACAATAGATTTCCTATCCGCTATTTAAGTTTCGCCATAAGAATCCTTCTCACAGACTCATCGATACATTCCAGAGGTATCGCTCCGCTTTCCACCGCGGCGAGAACCCCCTCCACTGCCCGTTTAAAATCGACAGGCATCAGTATAATATCCACGCCTGTCTCAACGGCTGTTACTGCTGCCTCGTCGCTGGTATACTGTTCAACAATCGCTCCCATATTCATGGCATCTGTCACAACAATGCCATCATATCCCAAATCACCACGCAAAACTTCTGTAATCATCTTGTAGGATAGAGAGCAGGGCGTGTTATCACCTGTGATCTTAGGCACTGCAATGTGGGAGACCATCACACAATCAGTACCTGCCTCCTTAGCGGCCGCAAATGGAATCAGTTCCGCTTGAAGCAATTCCTTATAAGTTTTATCTGTATACGCAAAATCATTGTGCGTGTCCGCCTCTGTGGCACCATGCCCTGGAAAATGTTTAAAAGTGCTTCTTATTCCGCTCTCGTGTAGCCCGTCAGAATAAGCACTGGCGTAGCGCAATACCTGTTTTGCATCCTTTCCAAAGGAACGGTTTCCAATCGCTGTATTTTTCGGGTTTGTCAAAACATCTGCATCCGGCGCAAAATTCAAATTAAATCCCAATTTTCGCAGATATATTCCAATGGTTTTGCCAGCTTTATATGCGTCTTCCTCTGATTTTATCTTTCTCATCGGTTTGATTTTTGGCACATCAAAACCAGCTTGATTTCCAATACGTGCCACAGTTCCACCCTCCTCATCTACACATTGAAACAGCGGCAAACCTTCCACTTCCTGTGCGTATTCTTGCATTTGACGCAGTAATTTTTCTGTCTGTTCTGTATCTGTCAGATTTTGCGAAAAGTAGACAACTCCACCAACCGGACGTTCTTTTAAGAAACCGCGCACTATCTCATCTGCTGTAGTAACAGTTATGCCGTCTGTCAGTGCCTCTGGCGTTACAATAAACATTTGATATACTTTTTGCTCGATTGACATAGTACCCAAAATCTCTTCTGCCTGCTGCCGAATTAATGCTGCATTTTCTGTATTCTCTGTCAAATGCATTTCTTTTTTCTGAAAATCAGTTTTTTTGCTCTGTACAAAACTGTACACAACTATAGCGAGAATCAGTATCAATACAAAAAATATTTCTTTGCGCTTCCAGTTATCCCACATTTTGAAGCTCCATTTCTCACCGCACAAACTGCTTAAGCACTGCGATAAAAATATCCATATTTAGCGGCTTGGAAATATGCGCATTCATTCCATTTTTCAATGCTGCCTCCTTATCCTCCTCAAGTGCATTGGCTGTCATGGCAATAATTGGCAAGCTCTTTACATCCTTTCTTGGCATGTTACGAATTGTGCGTGTCGCTTCATATCCATTCATAATTGGCATTTGTACATCCATTAATACCACGTCATAATAGTACTCTTGAGACTTCTCCACCATTGCGACAGCATCTGTTCCATCCGGCGCCGACTCCACAACAAATCCAGCCTCCTCCAAAATCACCTCCGCTATCTCACGGTTCAACTCAATATCCTCAACCAGCAGAACACGCTTTCCGCTAAAATCAGCAAGTGTCCACTCAGCAACTTCATCTTCATTGTCAATCAGGTTATTTGCAGCAAGCAATGCCGCCTTTAAATCTGACATAAATAGCGGTTTTGCACAGAATGCAGTCACACCTGCTGCCTTGGCTTCCTCCTGAATATCAGACCAGTCATATGCGGTCAGAATAATAATTGGTACGTCGCTCCCTGCCACACTGCGGATACGTCTGGCAGTCTCCACCCCACTTGTCTCCGGCATTTGCCAGTCAATGATATATGTATGAAATGCATCGCCTTCCTCATATGCCATCTGAGCGCGATATGCAGCTTCCCTGCCAGAAGTAGTCCATTCCGCACGCATACCAATCTGTTTGAGCATCTTGCTCACACTGTCGCAGACATGGAAATCATCATCAACAACCAGTGCGCGCAGACCATCCAACTCCTTAATCTGCGCCGCATTCCTCTCTATATCCTGTAGCTTTAAAGAAATCTCGACCGTAAAGGTACTTCCTCTGCCAACTTCACTTTCAACGCGAATCTCTCCTCCCATCATTTCCACAATATTTCTTGTGATTGCCATGCCAAGTCCTGTTCCCTGAATGCCTGACTGCGTTACTGTGGACTCACGCTCAAACGGCTCAAAGATATGTTCCACAAATTCTGGAGACATACCAATACCATTATCCTTAATAATAAATACATAGTCACCATATCCATGGCGGAATGTCGTTTTCTGCATAATACGAAATGCAATGCTCCCGCCCGCCGGTGTATATTTCACAGCATTACTCAAAAGGTTGATAAATACCTGATTTAGCTTTAGGGCATCTGCAATCACATCCTCATTGACAATCTCAAATGTATCGATAAACAATTCTAGTTGCTTCGCCTTAACCTGCGGCTGAATAATGTTGACTAGATTGTGCATCAGCTCTGAAATATTACAATCCTGTTCCTTAATCTGTACTTTCCCACTCTCAATTCTGCTCATATCCAGAATATCATTGATCAGACTCAGCAGATGATTGCTGGAAGAAAGCACTTTTTGCAGGCAATCTCGAACTTGGTCCTTATTGTCAATATGACTGACCGCAATCGTTGTAAACCCGATAATCGCATTCATTGGCGTACGGATATCATGTGACATATTAGAAAGAAACGTCGTCTTTGCTCTATTTGCATGTTGTGCTTGCATCAGCGCATCCTGTAGCGCTTGTGTCTGCTCGCGCTGCTTCCTGACACTCTCGGTAATCTCTTTTTTCACTACCATAACGATAATGTCACCTGTTCTATCGTCCTGTGTCATAAGGAATGACTGGCGCACGCAGATTTCCTGCTCATCAATATCCCTGCCCCAATACTCAACACTTACTTCCGCCTCACCTGCCGCAAAACATTCTTTCAGATACCAGAAATTGATAATAGTGTCATAATCGTTCAGTGATTCCTCTGAAACATAATTTCTGCGTCGTGCAAACCAGTCCGATGCCCGACATGGCACGCTAAGTCCTGTCATTTCAAGCAGGGATATCTGCTGTCCATTTACGGTGCGCAGAATATCCTGCTCTAACAAATCCTTGGTCAAATTAAACTCGAATGTATAGATGGATTTGGACATAATCGCAAGTTGATACTGACGCTCCTTGCGATTTGCAAGAAACATTTGTTCCTGAATCTCTAATTCTTTTTCTTTTACTTCCGTAATATTCTGGCGAATAATCAGTGCTTTGGCAGCCTTTCCCTCCTTCTTCTCCAGACAAATGATATTCATATGTTCCCATTCTGGTTGTCCATTGCACAGTACATGACGCTCAAATCGTATATCGCTCTGTTCCGCCAGCACCCGGACAAGCGAATCTTTGTCAATCATTTTGGCAAACTCTTCTCGCTCTTCTTCATCAATCATAATAGAACACAAATGTTCTGCCAGGTTCTCATACTGTCCAAAAGTGCTCAATGTATTGTCCTCTGCCCTTGTTCCTGCAAGATACTGATAGGTTCCTGTTTCAAGATCCGCCAGCGCAAAACGGGAAAACAAGGTGGTGATACCCTTAATAATATATCCCATCTCACGGTTTTCATTCTCCAGCAGTTTTCTCTCCCGCCCTGCCCGGATAATCAATGTAATAATGTAGAGAACAAACAACACGATCAGCATAATTTCCAATTGGATTCCCACGATATTCTCATCCCGAATCATGCGCTGTGTGACACCCTTTGGAAAAGTCTGCACCAGAACAAAATCATAATCCTTCAGATGTGTCGCGCAAAGATTGTCTGTCTTATATCCCTGTTCGCAGATAAAAGAACCTTCTCCGCCATACGCAAAGATTTCTTTTGCATCTCTGGCAACCTGACTGTCAATCACATTGTTATTCACAAGAGTATCAATCAAATCTTCCTCATAGATATTGCCATTAGAACTTGCAATTGCCCTGCCGTTTGACATGCATAAATACACATCTGCCGCCTCTCCAAAATAGGTTGTTGTCAGCATGTCCTTCAAATATTCCTCCGCGAGATAAGACCCTCGCAGCACACCGATAATTTCACCCTGATACCGCACTGGCGCATAAAAACTCACCATTGTCTCATTAAAAAAATAGGAATCGAGTATGACCGCAATACCACCCTGGCCCCGCATTCCTCTCTGATAATAATCTCGGTCCGACGCGTCAGAAGTCCGCCCGTCAGAGGTATGGTTTATCCCCGATGAGTCCGTAAAAAGCACCGCATCAAACAGTGCATTATGTTCAATTTCTTTTAGAAGACGCTCGTCAATTACAGGTTTTTTCAGCCCTTCGCTGACAAAATTTGCATATGTTGTTATTAGCGCCAGCGCATTGTTCATTTTTTCGTTAATTCGCGTCATGGTCTGCCGTGCCGAATCTGCTGCATAATTTTTATTCTGCTGCTCCATGCGGATGCTGTTCTGTGTCGTATACCAACAGAATAAAATGGCCACAGCCACCAATAAAAATATAACGATTATAATATCCTGAAATGACTTCCTTCTTTTCATATAAACTCTCCTACTTTGCGTCTGTCCTGACTTTTTTAGAATATTATACTACCACTGTTTTCATGCGTCAATGCAGTATAAAAAGCTTAAAAGAGCGCATGAAACAATTATGCCTCATACGCTCTGTCAGATTTTATTTTTTCTTGAGCACCAAATGCTGTGGCAGACCATTAACCATAAACGGCTGATAGTCCCCCTGAATCAGCGGCTCTATGTAATTAATAAACTCATCTGTCACATAGTTTCCTTCTCTGTTTACCCAATTTCTTGGAACCATCTTTTCATTGTTTGCAATGCGGTGTACATCATAGATGCCTGCAGCGCTCATATACGGGTCATCAGAAACACGGTCAATCACGACCATCTTGCCGGTGTCTCCCTCGTCCGCTGCCTTTACAGCAGCACCACCTACCATAAACGCCTCATCCACATCAACGCGGGAAGCCATATGAGATGCACTTCTTTGCAGTGTGGAGAACTCAATACTGCGCGTCTTGCAGCCAATCTCCGCCCCTAAAAATCCAGCTAAATAAGCAGCAGTTCCCTGAAGCTGCTTGTGTCCAAACGCATCCACATAATCTGATCTGCCCGAAAGCTCACAGACATATCTACCATCGGAGAGCTTAATGCCTTCAGACACTGCGATAATAATGGATTCCTTCTTTTTTATCAGTTCCTGTACTTTTTTCAGGAATTTATCAATGTCAAATGGAACCTCTGGCAGATAAATCAAATCTGGACCATCACATTCCTCTGTCTTTGCAAGCGCTGTCGCACCAGTAAGCCAGCCTGCGTTACGCCCCATAATTTCAATAACTGTAATCATGGTCTTGTGATAGGTAAGTCCCAGCGCGTCACGAATAACCTCCTTTGTGGAAGTTGCAATATATTTTGCTGCACTTCCAAAACCTGGTGTGTGATCTGTCAATGCCAAGTCATTGTCAATCGTCTTTGGCACACCTAAGAATTTCTGTGAATGACCTTTTAATATAGCATAATCAGACAACTTTTTGATGGTGTCCATGGAATCATTTCCGCCAATATAGATAAAGGTTTCAATGTCCAGTTTTTCGAGAATGTTAAAAATCCTATCGTAAATGTCTGGATTTTCATGGATTTCAGGCAGCTTATAACGACAGGAACCCAAAAACGCCGACGGTGTCCTCTTTAAGAGTTCGATATCCATATCTGAATGAATCTGTGTAGACAAATCCACATACTGCTCATCCAAAAATCCCTGTACTCCATGCAGCATACCATATACCTTGTGGAATCCTCTCTCCTTGGCAGTCTTGTACACTCCTGCCAGACTGGAATTGATCACTGATGTCGGACCACCAGACTGACCTACAATAATGTTTCTTTTTTTCTCCATTTGATTATCCTCCTTATTATTTGAACCTGCCTGCGTTGTTCCCACATGGCAGAATACCTAACATGTTGCTCCACCCACTACTGTTTTCTTCAAAATCTGTTCACGGTCAATTGTATTGTTCAACAGTTTTTCCTGCACATAGTTAAATCCAAGCCGGTCAATTGTATCTGCAAAACGTTCTCCAGAAAGCCCTTCATCTCGGAAGAATAAAATTGCACGTTCTGTCATCGCAATCACTTCTTCCTCGGACGTAAAGATTTTTTCAATCATATGCCCCTGTGCCACTTTCTTTCCCCAGCGCCCACCTATATAAATGCGATAACCCGTCATGGACTCATTCACTGCACCAAACGGACATTTGCCTATGCAACGTCCACAGTGATTGCACGTATCTGACGCTATCCGAATCTTTCCATCTTCCATCTGCGCCACATGAATTGGACAACCCTTCTCCACCTGGCACACCTTACAGCCGCGGCATTTTGACAAGTCAATCTCTGGCACGCGCTGACCAATAATTCCAAGGTCATTTAGATCTGGTTTTACACAGTTATTGGGGCAACCGCCAACTGCAATTTTAAACTTGTGTGGCAGCGCAATATCATGATATCCTTCGTAATAACGTTCGTGCAGTTTCTGCGAGAGCGCAAAGGTATCAATCAGACCATACTGGCATGTTGTTCCCTTGCAGGATACGACAGGACGTACTTTAGAACCTGTACCGCCAGTCTCAAGTCCAGCCTCCGCTAGAAACTCCCGTATAGCATCAATGTTGTCATATGGGACTCCTTGTATTTCCAGAGTGAGACGCGTGGTCATTGTCACCTCGCCTGTTCCAAACCGTTCTGCTGCCTCTGCAATCCTTTTCTGCTCCTCCGCTGTAATTTTTCCATTTCTTGTAATTACACGAACATTAAAAATATCATCATAGCGCTTATCCTGCAGGCAGCCAAGCCCTTTTACGCGCTTGATATCCTCCGATGACAACTTGGTTCCATTGCGTGGTACTTTTACTTCATTGAAGGTGACACCGCCCTCTAGGACACGCGTATTCGTGTATCCCAATGCCTTTAATCGATTCTGCAAAAAGTATCCTCGTTTGCCCTTTGCACACACAAGCAAAAGTTTTGCATCCTTCTCCAAACCCTCAAGCGGCTCTGTCACCTTAGAGAGTTCTATCCAACGCGCATTTGGAATCGCAGGCGCTGGCTGTACATCCAATATGGTATAACCCTTTGCAGCACCAGAAGCATACTCAGCCGGACTCATGCTGTCAAATCCCCCATCTATCTTATTTTCCAATATGTAACAAGCCGTGACAAACGGATGAATTGCCGTGGAAAATGGCGGCGCATAGGCAAAATCCATGGTGTCAAAATCGTCCAGTTTCATTCCCTGATACAGTCCTGTCACAGCGATATCTACCATTTTGTCTACAGCACCTGCGCCAAGCACCTGAATCCCAAGAAGCCTGCGCGTTTCTTTATCTGCTGTAAGTTTCACAATAAAGGAAGATGCACCTGGATAATAATGTGCTTTGTCATCCAGTATGCAAACTACCGATTCCGCATCAAATCCGGCTGCCACTGCCTGTTCTTGCGTAAGACCAGTTCTGCCACCATTTAAATCTGGAAGCATCCGCACAACACCAGTCCCTAAACAGCCGCCATATCCATTTCCTTGTCCGTATAGTTTTTTTGCCATAGCACGCGCAGCGAGATTTGCAGTAGATCCCATTGCCGACCATTGTGGTCTGTCAGTCAGTGCATTTTTTACCATCGCGCAGTCACCAGCCGCATAGATATCTGGCAAGTTTGTCTGCATCGTTTCATCCACAAGGATTGTTCCCCTCACCATCTCAATTCCTGAGTCATTCAGAAATTCTGTAGCAGGCCGCACACCGATTGCTAAGATTACAATATCTGCCGACAGAACACCATTGTCTGTGCGTACACTTTCAACCTTTTCCGTTCCGTTGATTCCCTGAAGACTCACAGATGTAAGCACACGCATTCCACTTGCCTTCAATCTGCGTCTGGCGTATCCTGCCATATCTGCATCAAATGCATTGGGCATAATCTGCGATGCAGCATCAATCACTGTCACTTCCATCTGCAATGCAGCAAGATTCTCTGCAACTTCAAGTCCTATAAAACCAGCTCCGCACACGACCGCTTTGCGGCACTGATTGGTCTTTGCATACGCACGAACCGCCTCCGCATCATCTGGCGTGCGCACACAAAATGCCCCTACAAGTTTCACACCTTCCACAGGAGGAACAAAAGGGGTCGCCCCTGTCGCTATAATTAGCTTATCATAATCTTCCCAAAATTCATCTCCATTCGCACGACGAAAGCAAACCTGTTTGTTTGTGCTGTCCACTCGGACTGCCTCGCATCCAGTCTCCACCTGAGCGCCTGTCAATCCTGTATATTTGGCTGGTGAATTTACAATCAGTTCCTCCCTTGTGGCAATGTCTCCACCAATATAGTATGGAAGTCCGCAGCCAGCGTAGGAAATATCTGTACTCTTTGTAAAAATCTTCACCTCCGACTGTCGATCAAGACGTTTGAGCTTGGCCGCCGCTTTCGTTCCGGCCGCAACACCGCCTAAGATCACATATTTCATCGTTACTCCTCCTATTCTTCGGGTACAATTGATTCCATAATCAACCCATGTATTATTAGTATAGTGCAAATTGTCTCTATTATCAATAAATTTTATACAAATCTTGTGAAAATTTGTTGCTGTTGATAACTGAGCACTCCTTTCAGCAACATACTGGTTGTTATCCTCACAACACAAAATCCGGTCCCTAAAAGACCGGATTTTTATTAATATTCCTCCTCCGTTTTTTCTTCAATATCACTGACAGGCTTCTCCAAACCTTCGATTGTAAGGTTATTTTTTTGAGCATAATCCCAGAGTGCTGCATGTATTGCCTCTTCTGCAAGGAGCGAACAGTGTACCTTCACAGGCGGCAATCCATCAAGGGCCTCCATAACTGCCTTGTTAGTGACCTCTAATGCCTGCTGTACTGACTTGCCTTTCACAAGTTCTGTCGCCATGCTGCTGGTCGCCACTGCGGCGCCGCAGCCAAATGTTTTGAACTTTGCTTCCTGTATAATACCATTGTCATCAATATCAAGATATATGCGCATAATGTCACCGCACTTCGCATTCCCTACAGTTCCCACGCCACTCGCATTCTCAATTGCCCCCACATTACGCGGATTATTAAAATGGTCCATTACCTTCTCACTGTACATTAATATGCCACCTCTCTTTATACCCCTTTTATACTGTCCTCATACAATGGCGACATCGCACGAAGTCTCTCCACAATCTTTTTGATTGCCTCCACCGTAAAATCTATCTCTTCTTTTGTTGTCTCTTCCGAAAGCGTCAACCTGATGGAACCATGCGCTATCTCGTGTGGCAGTCCAATCGCCAGCAGGACATGCGACGGGTCCAGCGAACCAGAAGTGCAAGCGGAACCAGAAGACGCACAGATTCCCTGTTGGTCGAGCAATATCAACAAAGATTCCCCTTCAATAAATTCAAAACAAAAATTTGCATTATTGGGAAGCCTGTCTGTCACATGTCCATTCAGTCTGCTGTGTGGCACTTCCTTTAATATGCGATCAATCAGATAATCCCGCAGCTCCATCTCTTTTTTCATGCGCTCTTCCAGACTCTTTGCCGCAAGCTCCGCAGCAACTCCCATTCCTACAATACCCGGCGTATTCAGCGTTCCGGCCCGGCGTGAACGCTCCTGCGCGCCGCCGTGTATCAGGGCGCCAATGCGCACCCCTCTTCGGATATACAAAAATCCAACTCCTTTTGGTCCATTGAATTTATGCCCGCTGGCGCTCAGCAAGTCAATGCCCATCTCCTCTACAGAGAGCGGAATATGACCATATGCCTGCACCGCATCTGTATGAAAAAGGATATTGTTCTTCTTTGCAATCGCACCGATCTCCTTCAAAGGCTGTATGGTGCCAATCTCATTGTTTGCCGCCATGACAGTGATAAGAATCGTATCTGGTCTAATCGCCGCTTCCAGCGCATCCAATTTTATTTTTCCATGTGCATCCACATTGACATACGTCACTTCATAGCCCTGTTTTTCAAGATATTTACAGGTATGCAACACCGCATGGTGCTCTATCGCAGAAGTGATAATGTGCTTTCCTTTTGTCTTGCCAAACTCTGCCGCAGCCCTGATTGCCCAGTTGTCAGACTCACTGCCCCCAGCAGTAAAATAAATTTCTTCCGGTCGTGCTCCAATAAGCACCGCCGTCTTTTTTCGCGCCTCATCTACAGCCTTTGCAGCGCTGCCTGCAAAACTGTAGATCGCTGACGGATTTGCATACTGTTCACAAAAATACGGCTTCATCGCATCAAATACTTCCGCAGACATTCTGGTTGTCGCCGCATTATCAAGATATATCATTGCTTTTTCCTCCTTAACGTTATTCACGCTTTGTTTTCTCCTGTTCAATATCGAGCAAATCCTGCAACGTTGTCGAGTCAATCACACCGTTCACAGCATCATAAATACGCCGGTACAACTCAACCGCCGCACACTTGCCTTCACGCTCACAGGGAAGTGCATTTCCAGAAAGGCATTCCACTGGCGCAAGTGAACCCTCTGTCAACCGCAAAATCATTCCGACCGCATATTCTTTTGGTTCCTTTACTAGCTGATAGCCACCCTGCGCACCACGTGTGCTACGCACATAACCTGCCTTGTTTAAAACAGCAATAATCTGCTCCATATATTTTTCAGATATCTCCTGTCTGAAAGCAATCTCTTTAAGTTTTACCTTCTCACCAGAATGATTTGCCAAATCTAACATAATGCGCAAAGCGTATCGCCCCTTGGTTGATATAATCATAAAAATCTCCTCCTGCGCTCATAAATCCCTCTTTTATGCCAATAACATTCTTGCATTATATCATTCATTTCCTAGGAAGTCAATAGGAATTAATCAGAATCAAAAAAGCACAGAGAATGCCTAACAACACTGGATAAAACAATGTAAACGCCGAAACTGCAAGTCGATTTTGTCTATAGAAATTTTGCTTCCTAAAGTCCATTATCACCTGCAAAATACCTTGTAGTGTACACAGTACCACTGCAATCACTGCAATCAGATAAGAAGGATATATTGTACGTTTTGTCTGCTGGTTTTCTGGAACTCGACTTTCCGTATTCAGGCGTTGCACTTCAAATCGAAATGTTGTTCCATCTTCAATTTCCTTATGAAAGCAGTCTGCTACAACAGCCTTCACATATTCTGCATCCATTTCTGTTTGTCCGACAACTTTCATTTGTGTGATATAATCCACAAACCATGTGAAGGATACTTGCCGAAAAATCCGCTCAAATAAAATCTCATTCACAACGGGTACTGCCACTGCATCCGCATCTTGATAGACAATAATCTCTCGTTTTGCCTCCTGTGCTGCCATTTCGTCTGTCAGTGTTGCCGGAAGAATATAGCCGCACTCCACTTTGCCTTTTTGTACCGCGTCCTGCACCTTCATATCACTCTCATACATTTCAAACTGCGCCAAGCCGTCATATGCGCAGAGCAGTTCTGCAAATGCTCCTGACGCGTCATAAACTGCCACTCGAATCTGTGCCTGCGAGTTTTGCTCCACCTTTATAATTGACATGGACAACACCAAAATGCAGAGCAAACTAAGCCAAATGCTTTTCCTGTGCAAAAAGCGCCGAAACAGCACCATGCCTAGTGATGGCACTGAAAATTTTCTCACTGTCACTTTTTGACGCGCACGAGCATTTCTTTTCTCGTTGTTGTGCATAGACCAAACCGCTATCAAAAATAACAACAATCCCCAGATCAAAATTCCTATCACTATATACTCTAAACCTTGTGCTTCACCAGTAAGTACTATTGTAAATCCTTTTTTGAGCATGGCAGCCGGAAACAGTTTTCCAATGGATGCCACCGCCTGCGGCAACAGCACAGACGGAATAAAACATCCTGACAGGTATGCCTGCAACACCGCCGAGACACCAATCACCACCAGCGCAGACTCTTGCTTTTCCACAAGCTGATAAATCATCATAAAATACTCTGTCAGAAAAAGTATCATGAAAAGTAATGCAATGATTCCAGAAAATGTCAAATGAATCGTCAGAAACTTGTCTAACCTTGGCAAAATAACGATTAGCAAGCCAAACGGCAGCAGTAAGGTCAAAAACATTAACAGAAATCCTGCCTGACATCTGACCGCAAACTGCGCCGCATATCCTACTCCAATTCGCTTAGCAGCCATTGTCTGCTGCAGGCTACTACGCTTGCAAAATGCGCCAAAAAATAAGCCGGCAAACAATCCATATACCGTTAAAAATGCACTCCCATAATAGACCACATACGTATCATTTTCTGTAAGAGAAAGCGTTTTCGTCTGAAACAGTTTCTCCCGGTCTGCAACTGTCTTTAGATTAAATTGATTGATATCATCATACAGCGACTGCAAAGCCTCTGGGGAAAGCTCCTGAAAAATTGCTTCCGCCGCATAAATCTCAGCCTGCGCAGTGCCAAGCATTCCCGTTCCAGCAGTGGCAAGTTCTTCAAACAACAGTTCTCCTACCGCACGCAGTCCGCCATCTGACAGCCCGCCAGCATTTTTTTGCGGAAGATACAGCGTAGCAGGCGTATTGCTTCCAGATAAAATCTCATTCATAACATCTGGTGGCAGAACAATCAGCGCCGACAGCACTCCGTTTTCCAAAAGCTGTTTTCCTTCCTGCTCAGTGACTGCCTCCAAACTACAAATGCTCTGAATGGACTCCATATTCTGCACATAGGAAACTGCCAGATTTGTCACCATATTTTCTTCCGCAGTATAACCAATTCGTAATTTGGGCTCTTCGCTGTGTTTTGCCCACATTGTTTTCACGCAAAAAGCAATCATACCCGCAGCTATCAGACACACAGCCGTCAGTATCATTGCTCGCCTTAAAATTAAGGGCAGCATAGCAGCCGCCCTTTTAAACTCCATTTGTAACCAAACAATTGTTTTGTTCTCATTCATAGATTTTAATACAATGTACCATATAACAGACTGGTAATATCCCCTTCACTCATTTCTAAAACATTGGTTGATTTTTCTGGCACTTCAATCTGATTCTCCGCAGGTTCTGTAGACATAGAGCCAGTCATTAACAGAAGGTCTTCCCCATCGATTGTAATTGCGGCATTGTTAATCTGAATGGTGTAGCACTCACCTTTTTCAATATCTGTGTATGCGCCCTCCGCGCTCAATCCTAAACTGCTGTCTGGCGTATCCATCTGCATTTGCATTTCATAAGATTGATCTTCATACCCCCAACTGCCAGCATACCAAAAAGTAATCACATCACTACTGCGATCATCTTGAAGTATAAATGTCAAGTCTTCTTTATAACTTTCCTCTGTTATCTCAGCTATTCTTGAAATTCCAAAATACAGAATTTCCTCCCCTGCCTGCAAATATACGCCGCCCTCAATGCAGTCAAGTGCGCGTTCTGTGCCAGAAAACTCAATGTCAACTGCAAGGTAGTCCAGATCTGTATATTCACTTGAGACTGCGAGATCTTCCGGCGTAGAAATATTGACAATTCTTCCTTTTCTATCAAGATAAAAGTTCAACACAATATCCTGCTCAAAGCGTATTGAAAATATATGTTCTATTACTCTGTCCACTTTCTCTTTTATCTCGTCAAAATCTCCACGGAATGTCGTTTCATACCCCCGCATAAACTCTGTGTAATAATTACTATTTAAAATATCATCACACAGCGTTTCCATCGCTTGATTGTATGCATCTTTGTTTACTGTCACCTGCACACCACCGTATTCTGCAGAGTCTTCATCAAAAGAAAACTCTCTCTTTTCTTTTAACGTCTCAATCTTTGTGGCGCCTGCAATCACTTTACTCTGTTTCTGGAAAAGCTCATAAAGTTCTCCCATTTCTCCAGTTTTTTTAATACTTTCCGTCACATCTGTATCTTCAAATAACTTCAAAGAATAATCTTCTGGAAGCGTTTCATTTATAATTTTCGACCATGCTGACTTATTAAAATCCCTGCCCAAATTAGTCAAGTCAAGGCTGTACACCTGATCTTGAAAGATGATTGGCACACTCAAATATAATGTATTGTCCGCTGCGACCACCTTTCCAACGCTCATCTCAATACCATATGTTCCAAGGCTTAAGTCGTACTCTGCCATTTTCTTGCTGTAATCGGTAACTGCATCAATCTCCACGCCAACATTGCTGAACGTTCCTGATGACTGCGGGTCCGTAAACGACAAATCGATATTGGTGTGCATTGGCTTTGTCTTTTTTAATTTATTCAGCTCGACAAATCCAATATCCTCAGCAACCGAATTTTGATAGGCCGCCATCTCCTTTGTCATGTTTGCAAATCCTCTTGCCAATTGATTCTTGGCATCGTCCCCAAAAAGAGATTTGACAAGCAGCACGCCAACTCCAATTACAATAACCACCGCAGCTGCACACAAAAGACCTGCTATCAGTCCAGTTTTCTTTTTCTTTGGTTTTGATGCTGATGCTCCCTGTACTGGCGGCGGGGCTTGCACTGGGCCAAATCCTATTGCATCGCCTCCCATAAAATCTTGATGCTGAAATACAGGCTGCGGCTGTGCAGGTTCTGGCGCAATTGGCTTTGTCAGTGATATCGACTCTGCCTGTGCAGGTTCTGACTCAATTGACTTTGTCAGTGATACTGACTCTGCCTGCGCAGGTTCTGACTCAATTGGTTTTGTCAGTGATACTGGCTCTGACTGTACAGGTTCTGACTCAATTGGTTTTGTCAGTGATACTGACTCTGACTGTACAGGTTCTGACTCAATTGGTTTTGTCAGTGATACTGACTCTGCCTGCGCAGGTTCTGACTCAATTGGTTTTGTCAGTGATACTGGCTCTGGCAACGGCTCTGTCTTCTCTGGTTCTATTGGCTTTCTCTGCTGCACAGATGACACTACTTCCTGCGACTCCAACTTTGTGCCATACGCAGAAGAATATATGTTTTTATCTTCCTGCGGCTGTGGTTCTGTGCCATAAAGTGCACTGCCAGAACTATTTTCTTTTGTTTCATATTTGTTGTTTTCTTCCACCTTTTTACTCCTTTATCTGTTTCAGTAACGCTTCTCCACGCAAAGTTTTACTGATTTCTCTGCTCACTCCTCCGCTAAGAGCATACACCCTGTCGCACAAATCTAAGTCGGGCTCATCATGTGTAGCAAGAAGAATTGTCCCTCCCATCTGTCGATACAGACTTAAATATCTTCGGATATCTGCTTTCCCCGGCAAATCAAGTGCTGCGTCCGGCTCATCCAATATTAGTATTGGCGGATTTCCCGCCAGCGCACACCCAATACTGACACGCTTTTTCATGCCTCCTGAAAGCTTCCCCGCTTTGAGCCGACACATTTCATCTACACCGAGCACCTTTAAAAATCCCTGTTCCAGCGACTGTCGCAAAGCGCCGGCATCACGATACCACAGCCGCAGATTGTCCAATACGTTCAACTCTGGTATCAGATGATTTTCTTGAGGAACATATCCCACAAATCGGATAAAATCCTGTCGGTTTCGCACAACAGTTCCGTCAAAGTAAATATCCCCATCGTCCGCTTTTCTCATGCCAGCGAGGATATTTAGCAATGTTGATTTTCCGCATCCATTTGTCCCGACAATGCCGACACACTGGCCCACTTCTGCGCTAATGTCCACCCCGCAGAGTACTTTTTTCTTTCCGTAGGACCCTTTAATCTTTACTGCCTGTAAACGTTCCACCCAACTCCTCCAAACATGCTCTAGTACAACGAATATTAATTAACTGACACATTAGCTTATCTGAGTATCCATCTGCCGCGTTGTCGTCAGTCAACGATGACACCGCATCGACTCCTTCCTCCGCCTTGCACTGATACAAATATCAAGCACTTTGTATACGAAGATTAAAAAACGGTGTACTAGTTAGACAAAAGCTGTTTCTCTAAGTCTTCAAAATTCATCTGTGAATACGCGGTGTCAAGATCTGTATTGCTCCACGAAGTACTTTTTTTCTCACCGATAAACTTTGACGGCTCATTATACCCATTCTTAAGAATTGTCAGTGCATATCCAACTTTGTTATCAACCTTCTTTTTCAACGTGTAAGACAAAATTTCAATCATCTGTTCGTGCGTGCGGTTATTTGCATTTGCTGTACGCAAAATATCCTTTGCCTCCTTGGGACTACAATCAAATAGATCGATAACCTCCTGCTCCTCCGCAGTTGTGGGAATCGCCTCGCCATTTTTATCGATTGTCTCATATTCAATTACTGTGTTATTCCGCCGGATTCGTTTCACTTTAAACCGAACCGCACTAATGCTGTGCTGTCCACTGGGCAGCTTCTCATTGATTACCTCATACTCAAATGAAATATCGGTATTTCCGTTGATCTCCTGATAAGGTTTGTCAAGAATCTCACGCTTGACATTGCCATTAGCGTAAGAATCTGGTATCTTCATCATTTTGCGAAGTTCATCAAAGGAGATAACAAAAACGCCTCCGTTAAAGGTTTCCTTATCCTTCAATAGATAATAAAGCCTCTTGGAATATTTTTTTGTGAGATTTAACGGATATTCTATCCGATAGTATGCCCCTTGTTTTGCGGACATAATCATCTCTTTTACTTCCGGATGCAGATCCAACACAATCTTGCTCCGGTTCTCATCACCGCGCTTTTTCTGATATTTAATCTTGCTAAACCACGGATAATAAATATCGGTTCCCTCATCCTCTTTCAATCGAAATCCAAGCCCCTCAAACTTTTTCACTGCCTTTTGCAGATAACTGTACGCATTGGACTCATCATGCAGATTATAGAGATGCTTCACATCACCAATATTAATCTCATAGCGCGTATTCTCTTCTGTATCATCACCTTCGCCGACGATCCCAAGCAGTATGTCGAGAATATCATTTTGTCTTCTGTCAAGATCGTACCTTGCTTCAATAATGGTCTGTGGTCGAAATGCCACCTCAGTCCCACCTCTCTTTTTCTTACGATTCATTCAATAACCTCTCTCGCAGCCGTTTCCCGTATCTCAAAACCTTAGGAATTGTAGGAAAATAAGTGATGCAGATTGCGTAGGATATTTCTTCGAGGAGGTATGTCAAAAAACGTAGGCGTAGCGGGCTACGGCGAGGCTTTTTGGCATGCATAATTGGAGAAATAGCCAAGTCAAGATGCGTCAGTTATTTTTCTACAGTTCCTTAATATAACAAAATTAAGAAAACGTTGTACTTGTTGCCACTTTTCATATAAACTTAATAATAATCCAATTTCAACATTTGCGCAAGACGATTATATCATTTTCTCCAAAACGCCAAAAGTATTTATTATTTCCCATAGCGCACTGTTTCATACTGCACATGCAGTTTTTGCATCTGTTCATCCTGCTCCAATCCCGCCAAAGCCTCAATTTCTGCTGGCGATTCATATGGTGCTGGTCTGTCTTTTCTGTGTTTGCGTATCGTCTTTCTGTATTTGCGTCGAATGCGCTGTGCTTCATTTTCCACGCCGTGCCAACCCATTTTCTGAAAAAACTCTTCTTTGCCAATTGTCTTTTCTGGTTCCAACTCCTCAATCAAATCTCCGTTCTCGTCATGGCTGTCACGAAAATCTCGAAATACTTGACGAATCATCAAAAACATTCCGTATGCAAACACTATCATACATACAAATCCCAGCGCATATAACACAGCAGTGGCAAGTTTTGAAGGCTCCGGCGGTGGTCCGTCTAAATCGAGCAGTTCCATCATATCCGCACCGCCTGAAATTGGAGCCTGAAAATCCATCACAGGATCATATTCAAGGGGAATTGGCCCCAAGTCTCTAAACCATTCTCGAATATCTGTATACTGCCGCTGTCCAGCCAAAAAAATCGCAGGAAGCATCCCCAAAAAAAGGATCAGTGCAAATACACAAAGCATAGAAAAACCAATTCCATAAATGCGGCGCCTTGAAATCCCCTTGGTGCGCTTGTTAAGGCTTAAATAATTCTCCGCAGCACCTGCGTACTCATACACTAACGCCAAAAAAGTATATAAAATTGCACTGAAAAAAGTGATATCACACAGCGCTTTGGCCGTCACGCAGATTCCAATCAGATAAAGCACAACAAAAAACCATACGCGCGAGAGCGCTGGAAGATTCAAAAAGCCTGGTTCTTCTGGCGCCAGCGGGTCCTCTCTCTCTCGTCTTGCAGCCTTTATCCTGTCGCAAAAACGCATGATAGCGACGGCGATTGTCTCTGCCAAAATCCCGATGCTATAGCACATTTGATACAAACCGCCCCCACCGTTTCTTTCTGTCATATGCAGAAATCCAAAAACAACGCCTCCCATCGCGGCAAACACAACTACGCAGAAGAAAACATACAAAAAAAGACTGCGGATATGTCTAATTGCATAGTCCGTCAACAAAATTGGAATCACAATCAACAGACATTTCAAATAAAAAATTGTTGTTCCTGCCGGATCGGAAGTAAAGCATACTGCACAGACAAGTGGAATCAAAACGGCAAAAATGAGTGTAGCATGAAAGTGCTCTATACCTTTCATGCACCGTCTTAACAGAGTCACCGCTCCACCTCCTTCACCAATACATAAATGTTTCCCTTATTTCTTGCATCTTTGCTAACAAAATCCTTTATAGCACGCTCGCGCGCCTCCTTTTGTCCTCTGTAAACAGGCGCCACAACCAAAGTTTGTCGCTCTGCTCCATATTGACTAATACAGTTATATAGTGCGCAATCCAAATTTTTTGTAAGAAAAAGCAAAAGCGTGTCCTCCGAGAGTGGTTTCCTTGAAAAAGTACCTTCAAAACTTCTTTTGATAAGCTGTTCAAAGGACTCTGCCCCATCCTCCTTGTCAAACTCCGCAAGAAGACGCTCGAAAACAATGCGGTTTTTTTTATTGTTTGACGGCTCAAAAATCTGCCCATTCTTTCCATTGTACGCAAAGCCAACCTCTGTATTCTGCCTTAACAGCCTTCGGATAACAGATGCTGCAAGTGCAATGCTCTCCTCCACCAGCTCTTCATATTTTAAGATTCCTGTGTCCTCAACATCCAGAAAAATCATTGCTTTCTGTGACTGTACAGAGTCAAAGGTATTAACCATAAGCACTCCCGTCTTTGCACTGGCCTTCCAATTGATTGACTTCATAGGATCATCTGTTGTGTATCCTCGAATTGTGCGAAATGCAAACGGGTCCTCGTAAAGCCGCCTAGCACACTGCTGTGTTCCCAGCAAACGCTCACACATTGTTACAATTTGTGACACATCTGTCATTTTGGGATACACATAAATCTGTGCTGTCGTCTGAAATTTCTTGCTGTAATGTTTTCGATACAGTAACGTATAAGTAGTGATGTCCGCGTCGCTCGCCGTATACTTGCCGCGTTTTGTGCATTTCACAGGAATCTCTCTTGTGATTTTCTGCCTGCCAAGCACCGCAAACACATCTCTTTTATAGAGGTAATCGCTGACATTGGTATTTTCAACATCAATAAAATCTATCTCTTTCCTTATATGAAATCCCACCTCAAGAACGGGAATTGGCATACGTTTCCGATTCTCAATCTTCTCATAGAGCTTTGTCTCCTGCCCCACATACACTGCATCTGTGTCAAACCACAATTTCACTGAGATATCCTTCGCCCACTGAAGACGATAAAAAATCTCCCACAGAGTACCAACTGCCAGCACTCCAAGCAAAAAAACAATGATCATCTCTTCGCCTTCCAATCCTCTGTTGGCAATTCAATCTGATTTAAAATTCCTGTGACCACAGAACTTTTCTGTGTGTCATCAAACTCGCCAATGAGACGGTGACACAAGACAGAATGTGCCACCTCCTTAATATCCTCTGGAACAACAAAATCTCGTCCTTGCACCAGCGCATATCCCTGTGAGGCACGCAGCAACGCAAGCGTTCCTCGCGGACTGACCCCGGTCCTGTTCTTTCTGGTCGCTTGCATTAACGCCACAAGATACCCGCGCAAATCTTTATGCACAAAGACCCTGCGGCATTTTTCTTGCATCTGGCAAATCTCCTGCGCACTGCACACAGCCTCAAGATTTGCGAGCGGTTCTGCATTGATAAAGCGGTCTAACATCTGCCGCTCCTCTGACTCACTAAGGCTTCCCATAGGTATTTTCATAATAAATCGGTCTAACTGTGCCTCCGGCAATGGAAAGCACCCAATTGTCTCTACTGGATTTTGCGTTGCAATCACAAAAAATGGCGGTTCCAGAACTCTTGTTTCCCCATCGACTGTCACTTGTCGTTCCGCCATACACTCCAAAAGACTTGACTGTGTGCGCGGTGTTGCACGGTTAATCTCATCTGCCAACAATATATTGGTAAACACAGGTCCTTCCTTAAAGACAAACGTCCCTTTTTCCTGATGAAAAAAAGACAATCCTGTCACATCACTCGGCAGCAAATCGGGCGTAAACTGTACCCGGTCAAATTTGCAGCCTATTGATTTTGCCAGCGCCCGCGCAAGCACAGTTTTACCAGTCCCTGGCACATCTTCCAAAAGAACATGCCCGCCGGCTGCCAATGCTGCCAGAAGCAACCTTGTCACTTCCTTTTTGCCAATCATCACTTTTGCGACGTTCTCCTCAATTTTTGATAATATACTACTCTCATCCATGTATCTTCCCTTTCATATTCCCGCATATATTCAAATAGCCTTTAATTTCATTATAATCCTACGATTTTAAAATGTACAGACACTGTAAAAAATTTTCCACCTGTTAGTAATATACTAAAACCATACAGGTGGAAAATTTATACACTATTATGAAAATTACACTATTTGCTTCCCCACACTGCCACATTATCACCAAGCGCCGTGAAAGTCATAACTACCTTTCGTTCATTGGGATTAAAATAAAGCTGTTCACTTGGCATTTTCAGAAAGACTCCCTTATACATCACGCCATCAATTGTGATTGTCATATTGGATGTGCCATCCTCATGCGTCCACTCCCCAGTTAATTCGCCCGAAACTGTACCATCTGCATTCAATGTAATCTTTGACGGTTGCATAATGCCCAATGTCTTACTTCCTGCCGTCTGATAATAAGTAGTAGGTGTATGTACAATAAATTCATAACCACCGCACAATTCCTCAACAGAGTATCCTGTCGCACTAATTTTCTCTCCAGCATATTCATAAGGCGCTGCCACCAGCCAACTATCTTTATTCACAAAAAGCTGCTGTACCCGTACTTCATGCGCCTCAGCAACACCATTTTTGCCGCCTGCAAACCGCGAATGATAGATTAAAAAAATTTCACCGTCCTCTGTCACATAGGCAGAATTATGTCCCTGTGCCACACGGATTTCGCGGTTTCCCGTCCAGTCATAAGAACCCATGATGCGCACACCCACTTTCTCGAACAAATCATTGCACTCTTTGGTATAAACTGCATTGTTTCCCGCCTCGTCTACATAAGGACCTGTAATATTCTCAGAGCGAAACACTCTTATCTGATATCCACCGTCGGCGACAAGTCCGCCATACGATACAAACAAATAATAATATCCGTCTTTTTCAATTATATAAGGTCCCTCGCCTGACACGCCAAATCCGCCGTGTACTTTATATCCATAATAAGCATCCTGCTCGTTCGGTATTGTCTCATAGGTTGCAGCATAATCCCGCAATCCGGTACTCTCATCCAGCTTGAGCAGATACAAACCGCCAAACCAAGAACCAAACACCATCCAGAGAGAACCGTCCTTATCAAAGATAACACAAGGATCTATCGCATTCAGCTTTGTATTTTTAATGTTCTGATATCGTGTCAAGTCCGCCCCTTCTCCGAGTACTTGATACACATCTGTTCGTTTTACATCATGGGAACTGGTATTGAACCCCGAATATACCACTGGTCCCACATACTCGTATGGTCCCTCAATGCTGTCTGCAGTCAACAACACAATCACAGAATTCCAGTCATTTCCATTCACACTCATATAAAAACAATATTTGTTCATATTGGGATTGTAAATGACATCTGGCGCCCATAAATTGCCATTTAGATTGGGGTTTGTTGCTGTCTTGCAGTATTCTTCCCACTCCTTTCCAAACAAATTTGCGTACTCTGAATTAATATTCATCTGAAAAGATTCCCAATTTCTTAAATCTGTACTCTTTGCCCATGCCATATGAGAACCAAATATATAGTATGTACCGTTGTCGTAAGCGACCGAAGGGTCATGTACACTCACGCGGTTATATGACACTTCTGTCATTTCTGCTTCCTCCTCTTCCGCCATCTTTTCCGGCTGTGTTTCTTGTGAAATTTCACTTTGTGTTTGGCTGTCTATCACAGTGTCATTTTTCTCTGTCACTACGCTCTCTTGTGACATTGGTGTATTACGATCTGTAGAATTTGCTTTTTGTCCCCCACAGCCACCAAGCACTGTGCATAGTATCACAATCGCTAACAGCCCTGCTATTATTCTTTTCTTCATCCTTTTCTCCATTCCTTTCCATTTCTCAAATCCATAAAAGTACAAGTTGAACTTTTATCGTTTCTTTCTATATTAAGTTCAAGAGATTATTATAGACTGTCGGAGTCTTTTTGCACCTGATGTTCCGAGAGTCTATTACTGAAAAAAGGAGAGCATCTAAAACAACGCCCTCCCTCTTTTGCATTATTTGCCAATACAACATTTTGTCATGCTCGATATCAATCATTTTAGTCTTAGTAATTCAACTCAATACCAACCATCTGATAAGCTTCCTTCGCTGCTGCCAGAGCTGCCTGGTTTGCGTCGTAAGCCTTCTGCTCAAGCTCTGCCGCAAAATCGTTTGCATTTTTGCCTTCCAGACGAACTTGGTCCTCAACGCCCAACGTATCGCCCACTGCACGATAAGATGTGTCGAGAAAATCTGCAAATCCCGGAATCTGGCAATCGCCAAACGGAATTGGATTCTTGCAGTTTGCAAAGAATTCATCAAAATACTTGCCATATTTTGCATCCTCGTCTGCTGTCACAAGGTCCTCATTGTTTACAGGATCAAATACAGACTGATATGTTCTTGTAGCCGCTGTTGGATAGAAGGACTCCTGAAATTCTTTCCAGATTTCTGCATCCGTTGTGATTGGGCAGGGCAATGCCTGTCTGTACAGTGGAAGATCTGCATAGGTCTCAACATCCTGATAAGCGTCAAGTTTTGTCTGCCAGCCTTCTGCGCCCCAGCCCATCCATTTCAAAAGCTCATATGCCTCTCTTGGATACTGTGTCGCTGAGGAGATACCGCCAAAATCAAGTACGCCAAATACATATCCACTCTCGCTTGCCGGGGTTGTATAAGGTACCCACTCCATACCACGATTTCTGTAATCTGGTGTGTCAAACAGGTTCAAATAAGTCCACCATGCATCAATCTGGAAACCAAGCTTTCCAGTGTAAGCAGCCCACATTGTTCTGTCACCCGTCCATGCTTCCATCTCATCTGTATCACCATACGGTGCATGATACTTGCCGTTTACAAGCTCTGCCCACTGGTTTACACCTGCTGCCCACTGGTCCATATGATAGTTCTTGCCGTCCCAGCCGAACTCTCCAATTAAATTATTTCCGTTGGAAATTGGATAGTAGGTAACAAGAGAATGGAACTGGTTAAATCCATATGTGCCTGCATCTGTGTTGGTCGCAGCCTTAAATGCGTTAATCATCTCATCCCATGTCCAGTTTGTGGAAGGCACATCCACATTTAACGTCTCAAATACATTCAAATCACAGTAGATTGCATCCGGGAAGAACTTAATCGGTGTCGCAAGCTTCTTGTCTGTACCATAATATCCAAGCCTTGCACTATTGATGGACGGAAGGATATTCTGGTTTTCAGGATCCGCTTCCCAATACGGTGTCATATCGCCAAGCAGCGCGTTGGACAGCGCAAAGTCACAGTTTCCAAGAATCATAAAACAGTCAGGGGTCTGTCCAGACTGAACCAGATTCAACAGTGTGTCATTGTATCCGTCTGTGGAGAAAGCTTGAGCCTCCACCTTGATGTTGGGATACTTTGCCATAAACGCATCTGCCACCCTGTTCACTAGCTGCTCACTGTCAAAGTGCATGTAGGTCAGCGTAATCTCGTCGGTTGTCATCTCTGGCAGTGCTGCGGCACTACCAGATGCCTCTCCCGTATTTGCGTCTGTTCCTGACACATCACCTGTGTTCGCGTTGGAATCTGTGTTTGTACCTGCATTTGTGTTTGTGCCCGTACCTGCTGGAGTGGAATTTCCACCGCACCCACTCAGCAATCCAGCCATCAGAGTTGTCGCCATCATAAGGCTCACCATTTTCTTTTTCATTCTTTTTCCTCCTTATTTTTAATGTTTATAAAAAACTTAATAACTTGTCACTTTTATTCCCCAGTAATACCCGTTCTGTCAACGCTCTCAACAAACTGTTTTTGAAGCACGAGATACATAATTAACAATGGCAAAATACTGAGCATCGTTCCAGCCATCTTAATGGACTCATTAATATCAACCATACCACTTCCTGCCACACTGCGCGCAGTATTGTAGCTGTTCTCAAAGTTCTTGAGCGACACAATCAGCGAACTCCAATGATAACCGCCCGCATTGCTTGTAAACGCGCCAACCACATAGAGCTGCGTCAGATAGGACTCATTCCAGTACCAAACAATTGAGAACAAGAACACGACCAATATCGCTGGTGCCGCAGAGGGAAGCGCTATCTTTCTAAAAATTTTAAAGTGCCCCGCTCCGTCAATCTTCGCCGCTTCTATTAATACTTTGGGTATCTGACGGAAGAAATTGAAAAATATCAATATAAATATCTGCGATTTCAATCCCTGCCCCAATATCGCTGGCACAATAAACGCCTTAATGGAGTTGATAAGCCCAATGTCTGTATAAAACACATATGTTGGCATCATTGTCGCCTGCGGCGGCAAAATGAAGGAGAACAAAAGCAGTCCGATACAGAGCTTCTTTCCTTTAAATTCATAACGTGCAAAACCGTATCCCACAATCGCACAGATAACAACATTAATTAAGGTAGGAAGCCCCGCGATTACAACAGAATCGCGGAAAGTCTTCCAATAGTCCATGGACTGAAATGCCTGCCTATAATTGTCGAGATACATCTGGCTTGGAATCCAATTAATTGAGGTGTCAAGCAAGTCATTGAGATTCATAAAACTTTTGCTAATCATGTACAACACTGGGTAGAGATACACAAAACCAATACTGATAAGCAGCAAATATACTGCGGCAAGCTTGCCCACACCCTCTGTGTCCTTAGATCCAAACAGAAACTTTCTAACCTTGTACTTTATCTGTTCTCTGCCTTCTGAACTAAGCACTCTTTTTATTCGCCCCTTTTCGCTGCTGCTTTGCTTTTTGCTTTGCGTAGCTGCGCTCATTCCTCTCACCCCTCTTTCTAATCTTCTTTTCCAGACGCTTCTCTTTCTTTAACTCACGCTGATACTTCTTTGCGCGTCTCTCGTAGACATCTTTGCGGCCCATAATTAAAACTGCAAAGAAAATAACAATCGCAGATTCAATCACGGAGTACAGCCACGCCATTGCGGACGCGTATCCGTATCCACCCGTCGCGGACAACATTGTATCATAAATTAATACAATCAGTGCATTCTGCTCATTGTTTGACATAAAGATAACGGTGTAAACAACATTCAAAAGAATCATCGGTTTTACTGTTGGAAGTGTAATCTTCCAGAAGCATTCCCATTTAGAACCACCGTCCATCTTTGCTGCCTCGTAGAGCGTTGTGTCAATTTTTTGTAGTGCAGCAAGGAAAATTAAAATCTGCACGCCCGAGTACCACAACAGTGTAATCATATTGCTAAACACACTTGTGATGCTGACCGCCAACACATGCGGCAAATACTCATCCAAAAGCTGTTCAATCATAGTCACATTCATCATTGGAATGCTTGCCGCTTCCTGATCCGCCAACTGTTGCATTACAGGTCCGCTGGCAATAATAATCGGAAGGAAAAATATCATTCGGAAAATTCCTCTAAAGGAAATCTTCTGATTTAAAAGCATTGCAATAATCAGTGAGAATGCCACAATAACCGGAACTGCAATCAGCGTCTCCAACAAGTAGGATTCCAATCCCATAATGAAATCTGGATCTTTTAAGAAAATCTGGCTGTAGTTCTCAAAGCCGACATACAGCTTTGCCATGCCTTGCGGCAAAAGTCGAATCTTGTTGAGTGAATATCCAAATGACTGCACCATGGGCCACAATACCAGCACTAGGACTCCGATGAGCCATGGCAATATGAAAAGATACCCAATCGCATTCTCCCGACGCTCCAACTGCCCTGGTTTTGTCTTTCTGCCGTTCTTCATCATACACCTCCCACTACATACGAAAGTGCAGGAACTGTCACATTATCTGCCTTTTGTTCTTTTGCAGAATAATTGATATACAGCTTCACACCATTGTCATAGGTTACAATTGTGACACCTGTGTCAGTTATTTCATGGTTGACAATCATACTATTTTTCGTGCGCTCATTAATCTGCCGCAGCTCGTCGTAATAACTTAGAATCTGATCCCGATACACGGAGTACTGCGAAGTGTACACATTACTTGAATTGGTGTAAATCAGCTCGGAGGGGTTCTTATAAGTCAAGTAGAAGGAAGGATAAATCCCTGTCTCAACCAGCTTTAAAAAATACTCCCTCTCATTCGCTTCAAAGTTTACATAGTCACCATACATTGGCAGGATTCCCTTCAATGCAATAGACAAAAATGGTACACTCTGGTCCGTATAAATATAGTCTGAATCCGAGATTGGCATGTCGACAATTGCCTTTGCATACTGCCAATAGCACTGTACTGGCGCCTCCAGCATAAGATCCATCGATGCACTTGTCTGTTGCAGTGCCTGTTCATACAGGTATTTGGAAACGAGGCGCGTCTGCATTGTATCACCCATTGTGTAAGTAAACATAGTGTTTCCAATCTCTGACAATGCCAGCTTGTTCACACCTTTCTTGGCAAAATTCTTCTGCAAAGTCTTTAAATTCTCAAGCGTTTTCTGTGGTGTCCAGTATACAAATTCACGATAGACATTCTGGTATGTATTCTGTGTGTATAGACGTTTATCCATCTTTTTAACAGTATCAAACGTCGTGTTGCCCGTCTCCGTATTGGCGCGCACCCCGTCCGTAAACAGATAGAAGTCAATATTTTTCGCCTCACACTCATCCATTAGTTTTGACAAGTCTCTCGCCCCGCCAATACTGCCCGCCACGTCGTAGGAAGTCACTGGCAGATCAAAGATACCGCCGTCCTGCCAGCCTTTGTAAATTGAAAGGATATCTGTCACACCTTCCTGTTCAAGGTCACTGTAAATTTCTCTAATATTATCAACCGTGGTCACAGGCGCATCCTTTTTCCAGAGCATCCAGTTCTCCACGTCCATTCCAAGGAAGTCAAGTCTTATCTTGAAAGTATCCTCCACCTTGACAAGTTTATCCTTCTCAATTAAGTAATCCCGATAACGCTTTGCCAAGCCTGCATAGTTTGCATCTGCACCATCCACAAACATATATCTGACATTAATATCATATTTTATCCGGTCCGTGACCTTTGTCACAGAACCGCCGGAGTTTGATGTCGGCTGAATATAAGTCGTACATTTGCGAAACGCTGCCGCAATCCAGTTGTAGTCTGAATACGCCCCGTTTGGTGTCGCGTAGATGGAAGCCTCCTCATCGCCACTCTCAATAATGGCAAGATATCCCATCTCATCTCCCGTGTGCACCATACCATACACAGGTGCCAAAATCATCTCCGCGTCGTTATGCGTCTCATAACGGCCCCATAACAGGGAAAGCACATAGGATTCACCCACACCAATATCAGAACCATACACTTTCTGCACATATCCAGAATCAAAACGCCCGTCCTTATTGTCAAGATAAATTAGCGCTCCGTTTCCATCTGGCACAAACATGTATCCATCTTTCTCATCCAGCCTTGAGCTGCCGAGAAGCGGGAACACGTAAATATTACCAATTTTCTTGTTGTCCGCATTTTCATAGATAGAACTCTCTGGAATACATGCTGTGATGCTTCCGTCATCATAAAGCTTCACCTCCACCTCAAAGCCAAGTTCTTGCGTCGGATAATCAAGCTTTGCGTGGAATCCACCAGGTATGAGTTCGACGCTAACCTGCGCCCCACTTCCCTCAATACCCAGTTTTTTCTGCATTGTGTTTGTCTCTTCCTGCAGCTCCACCACAATGCCAGACTGCAGAAATCCCTTCCATGTCTCATTGACATTTCCAAGGCGCTCTTCATTGCGCACTGTGGACTCCATCACCGCACCTGTCTTTGTATTTTTCACAATAATAGAAAGTGCAGGTTCATACAGATAGAGTTCATAGTTCTCATTCGCTGCAACTAAGTGATGTCCATCAACCTGCTTGGAAGTATCGACAGTCCCAATGCTTAAAGCTGCACTTGGCGCGCTGACCATTGGCTGCAGGTCGCTGACATTCAAACTGTCCTTTCCTCCTGACTTGGAAGCCATCACCGCGACTGCGATAATCACAATAACAACCACGACAGCAATGATAAGTTTTATGAGACTTTTGCCCATTTTTTTCATATCCAATTTAGCTTCCAATTCGATACACCACCTCTCGTAATACAGCGCTTATGAAGTCGATTACCTGCGAGAACAATACATATATGATACGGATCAGCAGAGAGAGTATCAACACTGTAAATGCCGTGAGCGCCAGTGCCTTTGCCGTCTCTTTCACTGAGAAGTTGTTCATCTCTTTCACAGAAATCAAAAGCAGCACTACCATCCACACCACAATAATAATATTTGCAAATGAAATCAGGAACACTTCATTGTAGGTCAGCACATTTGACAAAATCACTACAAATGGCTTGATAATGATAAACGGCGTCAGGCAGTACGCATATGCACAGTACAACTCATGCAAAAATGCCTCGCCCTCATTGATGGTAACTACCAGATAGTTGCAGAGTGTCAGACCAATAAAGATCACTAGCACTGTGCCAATGTCTGAGATAATGTCATATCGCCCTTCTCGGACTGTCTTCACAAGAAAACCACTAAAATACTTCTCAATTATTGAAACCAGAATGTACGCTGCAATCAGAATATTTGCGCAGGCAAGGCTCGCCTTGCCCTCCCGCTTCACACCATAGCAGCCGTCAAACGGGTGTCTCATAAAGTATAAGCTATATTTCAGACTTCCAAGTAGCGGTACTTTCTGCGAAAGATACGCTGGCACCCCGTCCTCGCCGTACTTAATGCGCTGTCGTCTTTTGTAAAGACTTAATGCCACCGCAAAAACTACAATCATTGCAACCGCCATCACTAAATAGTTGCGAATCCAGATATTTCTAACTTCCCAGAACGCATCTGAGTAGCCCTCTGCCGACTTTGCAAGACGGAAATATCGGAGTGCCTCTGTGTAGTTTTCTTCTTGTAAATATGCATGCCCCATCGCTTGGTTTGCATAGTCAAACATACTGTTCATCTGCAAAACCTTCTCAAGCGGCTTCTTGCTCTCCGTATATCTTCCCTTTGAAAATAGATATAATGCCTCGTGCAGAAGATTTGTAAACTCTGTCGGCGTAAAAATATGTACCTGCTTTTTGTCCGAATCCAGCAGATAAATCCTGTCAGAATGATCCACCGCAATCGCCTCCACTTTGTTGCAAAGACCAATTCGCTGACGTCCGTCATCGCGTCCACCAAACATAAACAACAGTTTGCCTTCTTCATTGTACTCATAGATATATCCATCGGAATCCGCTACTAACATATTGTGATATTGCCCTGTTGTGACCGCAGCCGGAAGGTCCGCCCAATACGGGTCAGAATCCAACATATTTTTGCCGGCAATATTGAGCTTCTTGAGTGCCATATCCTTGTCGCCTTGTGTAACTGTGTATATCAGTCCATCCTCATCAATATGAAGATTGGTCGGCGTCGAAGGAATATTGCTCAACATCTGCGCGCGCTGTGCATCCGTCAAAATCAGCCTCTGTAAAATCTGGAATGGACTGAGCGACGTGTAGTTTGTTCCAAAATATCCGAGGAATGAACCACCATCCACTGGACTAATCTGAACAATACCGTTCATATTTCCCTCGCAGATCACATACATTGTGCCCGTGCCGTTTGCCACAATTTTAATGGGCTTGAAATCCATGCTGGTTCCATAGATTGGCGAGTCTGGCTTGCCGTATTCATTCAGAAGTTTTCCTTCCAAATCAAAGACAAATACCTTCTTCGCATCTCTGTCTGCAACATACACTTTGTTGTCGTCAGACACAAAGACTCCCATTGGTGTCTGTAAAGTGCCTTCCCCAATCATGCGGACCTCGTGACCTTCAATTGTGCTGACCATAACCACATGAGCGCCCGCATCTGCAATGTAGAGGTTACCATCATTGCCAATTGCCATATCCATTGGCATCACAAAAGAGGTATCCCCAACTTTTGTGATGGCGGAGGCGGGATTGTACGCAGATTGTGTTTCCAGCACATACCCATAGCCGTCTACCGTATAGGTTCTATAAGGGGTTTCTGCAATGACCGTGGAACTGAGAATCAAACTCAGACACAGTGCCAATAAAACCACCAGTTTTGCTTTTTTTCTCATAGTTATCCTCCATTCCGCTATTTAATGCCTGAATGAGCCATCGTGTTCATAAAGCTCTTCCGAAGGATTAAGAATATTGCGAGGTTTGGAATAAACTGTATCAGAATACCTGCCGCCTGGATTCCCTGTCCAGCCACGTTACTGTTCTGATTTGCCAGCGTATTCAGATAAAATGCCAAAGTCTTCATGCTCTCGTCATTAATATAGAAATTGGAACTCTCTACATTCACCCATACCTGTTGGAAGGATAGAATTGCTGTTGTCGCAATTGCCGGTTTTACTAGAGGCAATATAATCGAACGGTATATCTTAAAGTCTGACGCACCATCCATATATGCTGCGTCTAACAGTGCGTCTGGTATCTGGTCAATAAACTGTTTTACCAGAAACAAACCAACTGGTAATGCAAGGAGTGGTAAAATATGTGCAAAATAAGTATCTTTCATACCAAGCGCATCAATTACAAGATAACGCGGAATCATAACAGCCACCGATACAAACATAAGTGCGGTATTATTGATTTCAAGCAGCGCATACTTCCCTTTGAAACGAAGCTTTGACAACGCAAAGCCCGCCATTGTGGAAAACAGAATGGACAGAAGCACTACAGAACCTGTCACAATCAAGCTATTAAACACATAGCGGCTCATAGGAATGTTGCTGTTTGCCGACGCTTTGAATAATTTTACAAAATTGTCCAACGTAGGCTTGTGCACAATAATCTGTGGAGGAAAGGCAAAGAGTTCATCCATTGGCTTAAACGCGTGGCAGACAATAAACACAATGGGGATTCCCATAAAAACCGCAAGCGGTAAAAGTATCAATATAATCTTTAATTGACCAATCTCAAATTTTTTTGGATTGATATTACATCCTTTATATCCAGCCATCTTTCACCCCCCTTTCTAATCTTCCTTGAACAGTCGTCCAAAGAACTTCGAGAATACAAATACCATCAAGAGCAACACCACAGAGACTGCCGCTGCATACCCCATCTCATATCTCAAAAAACCATAATCTTCAATGTGGTTTACAATTAACTGTCCTGCGTAATTCGGCGTTGGATTTGTTCCAGAAAGCTGTACACCAATCGCGCCGTTCTGGAAAGCACCTACAATCGCCATAACTGCACCAAACAACATTTGTGGTTTCATGGTCGGAATTGTAATGTAAATCATCTCTTGAAAACGATTCTTCACACCGTCGATTGCTGCCGCCTCATAGATTTCCTCGTCCGCATTCAGGATACCAGCAAGCATTGCAAGGAAGCCCACGCCCATACTTGACCACAGTGCAACAATAATGATAATTGGCAGTAAATAACGTGCATCTACCAGCCAGATGATCGGTGCGTCAATAACACCAAGTCGCATTAAAAAACTGTTGAGATAGCCCATCTGGTCACCGGAAAAGATAATTTTCCACAGTACTGTCATCGATACCGCACCAGTCATACTCGGCGAGTAAAAAATGACTGTCAATATGGTTCGCGGTACAGAACTGAGCTGTGCCAGACACCATGCAACAAGGAAGGACAAAACATATCCACCCGGCCCCACAATCACCGCATAAATTATGGTGTTTGGCAATACTTTCTGCATAAAAATATCGTCTGCAGTCAGCAGGTTAATGTAGTTTAAAAAACCCTTAAATGTAGGCGCTTGTATTGTGTCATAGCTTGTGAAGGAAAGCGCTATCGCCACCACCATCGGAATGATGATAAAGATGGTAAACAGAATCACATACGGTGCTAGGAACGCATACGCAGCCTTATTCGCATGTTCTCTTTGCGCTGCCTTGGTCTTTTTTGTTTTTGCAGCCATTTACTTCGCCTCCTTCGATTTCGCTATTATCTCACGTACCTTCTCGACAGTTGGTACTTCGTACTCTTTTACCATCTCGCCGTTCTTTATGTAGCCAAACTCCTCAAGTTTGCGCTGTGTCTCACGTTTTACACTCTTTTGCGCATCGTCAAGCGACTCCCGCACAGACGCACTCTTTGCGCCAAGTACAACAAGATTGTAGGCATCAGAAAGCTCACGCTCCACCATGTAACTTGCAAGTGCTCTGGGCGCCTCCAACGTCCACTCAAGCTGCTCTAAGATCACCTCTTTGTCATCGCTGTCCCAAGGAAGCTGTGCAAACGCCTCCGCATTTGCAGTATTCCAGTAATACTCGTCACCATATGTAATCTGAAGCCGCTGACCAAACTCTGCCTGTACCTCAGCGCTCGACCACCATTTCACAAACTCCCATGCCTTCTGCTCCCGCTCTGGTGTAGACTCAAACAAGAAAGTTGCCTCTGCTCCTGCGGACGAATAACGCATCACTTCACCGTTTTCATTTTTCACACCTGGAATCAGCGCCACGCCCCATGAACCGTCAATCTCAGGGGCTGCGTTGCAAATCATGTTGTAATTTCCAAAATCCGAAATACCAATTGGATAATCCCCATTCCGAAAATGTTGGTAAAAGTTTGGCACATCTTTTGGCAAATTGTAGATGGTAAACAGGTTGGTCAATGTTGTAAAGCCCTCAACATTTTCCTCACTGGTCAATTGCGCCTTGTCAATTGCGCCGTCGTACAGATTTCCGCCGCTCTGGAACAAAATTGGCGTTGTATCGAGAAATGTCTTCATGCCGACTGTCCGCGCTGTGGGATAATAGAAGTTCAATCCTCTCATCTGCAAATCGGGCAACATTGCCTGAACGTCCTCAAGTGTCTCAGGAATTTCCAAACCCAGCTTGTCGAGAATGTCCTTTCTATAGAACATTACCTGGAAATTCATTGTCTCAGGCAGCGCAAAAATTTTATCTCCAATGACATATGGCATAATCAGACCCGCGTTATAACGTTCCGCTACATCTGCAAAGTCAGAAAACTCTGTCAAATCCTTTAATGCGCCTCGAATACCAAGTTCAAACGGAATGGAATAATTAACGCCCGTCGCTACATCTGGAGAATCTCCTGACGCATTCGCAAGCACCAATTTTGTCTGATCTGGCATCAACGACAAATCCACCTCAATGCCTGTCTGTGGTGTAAACTGCTCGTTAATCAAAAGCTGCATAATCTCAAGGTGCTGTCTGGAACGGTTTACAGACACCTGCAAATGCTCTGGATTCGTGTTTGTAGAGGAGTACGCCTGCTCGCCAAATGATGTGAAAAACCGCACAATACCAAGCCACATTTTCGTAAAAATATTTTTGTTCTTTGGAAGCTGTTTTGCCGCCTCCTCCTGATACAAGTAAATGCTGTCCAACGCAAAATCATTGCCGTTAAGACTATCAATTAAATTTGCCAAATGTTGGTTGACTGAGGAAGTGCTTGTCGCAAGTTCATCAATTCTATAAATCAGTTCATCTGGCTTCTTCGCAAGACTCCTAAGTTGATTTTCCGCAATTTTCACAGAAGCGTATGCCGCAATTTTATTTTTCTTTGGATTGTAAACTCTTGCGTTCTCCATTACCTGATTTAGCGCATCTGCCCAGCCTCGCATAGTATCGCCAATTCCTGGAATATATGCCTCAAGAGAAAAATCTCTGTACTTATCCTTGTTCGTACCAGCAACCTTTGTGACCTCCAGCGACAAGTCATTTACCTGCCCCATAATTTTCTCAATTGTTTCCAAGGATTCCCGTATAGGCTCCATGCTAATCTGCATGGAAATTGTATGTACCCCCGCCTCAAGTGGCACGCTAATTTTATTTCCGTCACCGTCCACCATTGTGTACATTTCATACTTCTTTTCATATGCAAATGCATGATTTTGAAATGCTGTGTTTGGTAATTTCCCGTCAATCTTTACATTCATAAACACTGGAAAATCCGCTTTATCGCCTTGGCTATAGTGAAACGCGATATAATAGTTTCCCGCCTGTTCTGCGTTAAAGCTGTATGTAACTTCCTGCCCGCCTTTTCCAAAAGAAGTCGCATCAACCGTGTTCATAACTCTGTTTCCTGCCTGGTATGGGAACAAATCTGGGTCAAACTCACAGGTGGCATGAATCGCCGAGTCATTTCTATACAAAAAATCCTCCGCCTGTATCTCAATAAATCCACTGCCTGCTGCCGCTTGGCTTCCCGCGTGCTCTGGCACCTGCGGCTTTGCAGTCAGAAAAAGGTTTCCAAGCAAAAGCGTCCCTTCATTTAATGTAATAGAAATCGTATTTTTCCCCTGCTCCAACTCAATTCCAAGCGGCTGTGTATAACGATACGTAGAGTCTTGGACATACTTATTTTGCCAGTCATACACTTTATCTGGCATACTGACAACCTCGTTCCCATAGCTGTCATACACCTTATCTGCCTTCGCCGTCCATTGGCTTTCAAGCTTCTGCTGACGCATCTCATAAAATGGATAGACATCATTTACCATAATTCCCGCCTCGACTGGCAGAATAGAAGCACTGTTCCCTATATAGTCAAAGCTCATATAATAAACAGCCGACTGCGGTACATCGATTTCCAACTCCACTGTTCCCTTTGCCGGAATAGAAAGCGCGTCTCCGTCACCTTCGTATCCATCCACATTGGTAAGACTGGCATCTCCCGATTTGTACACATTGCTCATCTTGTAGAGAATTGGCTCACCTGTATAGGAGGCAAGCGTGTATCCCGCACTGACTTTTGTGTATCCATTATCCAGTCTCTCATTGGAATAACTTTCTGTCATCGTACCCTGTGCTGTCTGTTCCAGTCCCTGCGCGCGAAGCTGCATCACCGGAAATGTCGTCACAGCTGAAACCGCAGCCATACAGGCTGCCATGCCAAGCGCCGTGACTTTTTTTGCAATTTCTCTTTTCATGATGACCCGACCTTTCTGATCACAAGCAAATCATTCATCAATCATTCAATTGATTTTAACCTGACTTGTTTATTTTATTCATGAGTTAAATATTTTAGTTTTTCTTTATATAATAACCTTACGCCACTTTAGCAAAAAAGTCAATATAGATTCTCAATAATATTGACACTATTAACACTCTTATCCATTGATTTTACAGAGTTTTAATAACTTTTTTACTATATGACGAATTTTCACATTTATTTTTATGCATTATTACCAAAACAGACAATATTTACGAACATATATTCTTATTTTATTATATATAAAACATATTTAGCAAACACTAAACATTTTAATCAATAATACATTTTTCAATTTTTTCCTATTAATGAGCTGTAGAACTTGCAACTCACTTTACTTTGATTACAATTCACACCCACGCCAGATTTTGTATTGATTTATGATGATTTGGTGTGAATTGCAACAATTGATGCACACAAAATGCCACAAGGCAGGTCTGTCACAATAAAATTTCTTTCTTGACATTTATTTTAGCATTCACTATAATAAAAATTAATACTCACTAAAAGAAACATAAGAAAAGTACTTGATATTTATGTCAGGATAAGGGAAAAGAAAGGACTAGTACACTTATATGGCAAATATTATAGATGGGCTAAAGAAGGCCCGCCGACATGAAATAATTGAGCTGATTTCATTAATAGAAACATACACTCTTTCTAAAAGGATGTTGGTATCTATTCGCAAAATCAAATATTTTATCCTAAAGATATTACGCAAGGATGGAACCGTTATCGGAATGCAGGACCAGTTTGAAAACACACAGAATGAACTGATGCAGATGAATGATTTCGCACTACAGGAACGATTTGAAAGAGACCTGAAACGAGAAGTCAGAGCTACAGGCAAACTGCATGGTGGAAAGAATAATGACCAACTGTCTGTTTTTATATTGCACTCCGTATCTTCTTTATATGGAAAAAAACAGTATGCTCTTATGTCCCCCGCCGAAATTGCAGATGAATTGAAGTTAAAATGTCAAAAAAGAAATTCAAATAGAATTAAAAACCTTCCCACTATCTGGATTTGGTGCGCCATACTTCTATGTATGTTGTTTTTATCATTCTATTTCTATAAACATAGCATTGGCATACCGTTTTCTACTATGGTTATTGTTCTGTTAGAAACCGGAACATGTTTTTTTTTCAGGTGGATACTTGCCCTAGAAAAGCTTGCACAAGTAGTCGCGCTTAGTGGCGTCAGCTATGGCACCTCCTTTTCTGTCCAGTCAGATAAATTATCCATCAGCAAGTGGTCCTCTGCAGATATCGATAAATTTGAACATGGTCTTAGAGCACTACATACCCTAATGGCGCGTATCCAAGAACTTACTGTTGCAAAAGAGCGACTGTGTCAGCTAAACGAACAAAGTGAGCAACTGCGCCAATCCAATCTACAGTCATTGAAACAGATACGTTCCATCCCTGTAGAAAACGCGATGGAACAGGAAGAAGTAAATCGTAAGAAACAAAAATATCTCTCTGAAAACACAAGACTTGAAGAGGAAAAGAATCAGCGTCTCGAAACAATATTGACTACAAATCATCACATACAATACAATGAGAATCTTGGAGAGGGTTTGAGAGAGCTTCTGTCTCAAACTATCCGTAATTTGTGGCAAAACAGATATTCTTCCTTTCAGTTTCATCCAGAATTTTTCAAACATCTAGTGGATAACTTTGAATGGTTTTCTTTTGAAATTATTGAGCGCAGAATACTGGAACTTGAACAAACAATAGACCCAAAATCAATCGGTAAATTCCGAGGAGGACATTATATCTTTGAATTTGCGCTCGAAAGACAATCTTGCGCTCTAGTCTATGACGCAGATAAAAGTTTGAACATCCTAGCCATACAAAGGAATTCTCCTCCAAACGATGTAGGACTGTCCGAACAGCAACTGAACGAAACCCTGACTGCATATGGTCTGCTGCCAAAATCAGTAGTTCCACAAAAAGAGCCCTGCCACACTGAACCAAAATACAATACTACGGACAATCTAATCCAAGAAATGGCAGTGCAGATTAAGCAGGGACAGGAAACAATTGGCATATTAAACAAACAGGTCGATACGCTCGCACTAGAAAAAAAGACAATCGAGCTGGAAAGAAAATCACTTCTTTTAGAAAAGGATAACCTGACAAAAAAACTGCAATATTTGCAAACCAAAATGCGACAAGAGGGAAACCAAAATTCTCAGGAGTTAAAGATAAAGGAAGCACAACTCAACAAAAAAATAGCCGATTTGGAAACCCGTCTGTCTGAAAAAACAGCAGAAATGAAAGCACTTCAGACAGATTACGATCATACTTATCAAAAAGTACTCTCAGAATTAGAACGAGAAAAAAGCCAAACCAATCGTTTTAAAGAAATCATTGACAAAAACAAACAGGAGATGGAACATTTACAGGAAGAATACACGTCTCTTCAACGCAGTAGCGATGATTTGACAAATCAGTTAAATCTAAACAACAGCACCCTAAAAATGATCAATGATACTCTCGCAAAGCAAAAAAAGAAAAACAGTGAGCAAAAAAAGACCTATGAGAAACTCAAATCTGCATCTGAATCTATGAAGAAAACTATTGATGACCAGAAGCAGCGGATGCTCGATATTGAAACAAATAGGCAGGAGTTAGCAAATGAAAATATAACTATACAAAATAGTTTAGAAACCGCCCAAAAACATATTCTCGATCAGAAGAAAAAAATTGAACAGCTTAATCAGACTCTTGCCGAAAAACAGGCTCAGCTCGACAACACAAAGATATTAGAAAACGCCGACATTCGTCAAGAATTTGAAAAAGCATTTTCAGATGCTCAAACGGAAATCGATATTATTTCGCCTTGGATTGCCAATTTTATTAATGAACCCTTTTTTGTTAATATGGTCAAACAAGCATTGCAGCGCGGTGTTGTCGTCAAAATAAAATATGGTTTTTGTGAGAACAGAGGCGGAAAAGATCTCTCCCGCGAGACTCTAAAAAAAGTTATAAAATCTGATTTTGGAATCACAAGGGACGAGCGTTCTATCCTAAATATTTATAGACTTCATAAAAAACTCGATGGCAAATATTTAGGAAAGATTGTTACCTGTCGTCAGGACTCGCACGCAAAACTATTAATTGTCGATAAAAAGTACTATCTTATCGGAAGTTTTAATTTCCTGTCTTATGATGGGTCAACCGTAGGCAGAGGTGAACTTGCTGTGCGTGCCAGCAACCAGAGTATTATTGCAGATATGTATTCTGCATTCTTTAAATTTGACACAAACTGGCCAAAGTGGATTACCGAATCCTTGGGGTAATACTCCACATTTTTGGTTAACTCAAAAAAATAAAAAGGGAGGAACTTAGTTTATGCTGTATTTTCGTTCTGTCGGCGAAGCCGAAAATGTCTTTAAAGCACTTAGCACGCCTATGCGCGTGAAAATTATGGAAATGATCTACGAAGATGACTCTCTCAGCATGAATGACCTTGCCGAAGCACTAGGACTTACCAACGGTGCGATATCCATGCATGTAGGGAAACTAGAAGAAGCGGGACTTGTACGAATCAAAATCACCTCTGGCAAGCGCGGTACTATGAAGATTATCCGTCCCCGTTACGATAGGTTAATGATCGATCTCGCCCCAATGAAAGAATCGCGGCGCTGCTATACAGATGACATTCGCGTCGGATACTATACTGCCTGCCACGGCACACCAACTTGTGGTCTTGCCACCAGCAAAGAAATTATTGGTTCTTTTGATGACCCAAGGGTATTTTCCTTTCCCGACCGTTTTCAGGCGGGAATTCTCTGGTTTGCCAGCGGTTACGTTGAATATAACCTGCCAAATCACCTACAGGCAGGACAAACATTGACAGAACTTCAAATCTCCTTTGAGATCTCGTCCGAATGCCCAAACACCAATGAAGACTATCCTTCTGATATCTATTTTTCTATTAACAGTATTCCAATTGGTATGTGGATTAGCCCTGGTGATTATGGCGGGCGCAGCGGCTATGTCTCACCGGCATGGTGGCCTGAAGCTCTGAATCAGTATGGATTATTAAAAACTCTAATTATCAACAGTGAGGGTTGCTTTATGGACGGCACCAACAAGCTTTCCGACGTGACTATACAAGAACTCAATATCGACTACAACAGTTATATTACCTTTAAGCTTGAAGTCCCAAAAGATACTGCCAATTGTGGTGGCTGTACACTCTTTGGCGAAGACTTTGGCGACCACAACCAGGCGATCCGCATCAAAGCATATTACGATGAAGAGAATAGCGAAAATTAAAAAGAGGCTTTCTCGCCTCTTTTTATGTGCAGATCTGCTTTTTACTATACGGTAATCACTCCACATGCTCCAAGTGCAATCACAACTGCCCCAAGTGCGATGCGATACCAGCCAAATACTTGAAAATCATGCTTTTTAATATAATCCATTAAAAATTGAATCACAAAAATTGAAACAAAAAACGAAACCAGCATTCCAATAATAAGCACTCCTACCTCAAGTGTCGTAAATGCCATACCAAACTTCACTAATTTTAAAAGGCTTGCGCCAAACATAACCGGTATGGCAAGAAAAAACGTAAACTCCGCCGCCACATTTCTTGAAACGCCAATAAGCAGCGCGCCTACAATCGTAGCTCCCGATCTTGATGTTCCAGGAAACACTGCAGCAATTAACTGAAATATGCCAATAATAAACGCTGTCTGAAATGTAATATCGCCAAGCTGTCGGACCCTCGCCTGCTTTGTCTTATTTCTGCGCTCCACCACAATAAACGCCACACCAAACACAATTAGTGCCAGCGCCACTGGCATTGCATGATAAAACAACGCCTCAAACACATCATCAAACAATAGGCCAACAACTGCCGCTGGAATACATGCCACCACAATTTTAAGCCACAATATAATTTTGTCCATCTCAATCACAGGCTTTGATTTATCCTTGAACTGAAATGGAAAAATCTTGTTCCAAAACAGAATGACAACAGCCATAATCGCGCCGAGCTGAATGACAACCAGAAACATCTCCAAAAATTCCGGTGTACAGTCAAGCTTGATAAACTCATCTAAGATAATCATATGCCCAGTACTGCTGACTGGAAGCCACTCCGTAATTCCCTCCACGATACCAAAAAGTACCGCCTTCAATAGCTCTAACATAGTCCAATCCATCACATCTGCACTGTGTTCCTCAGATGCAGCCCTTTCCCAAACAATTCTCCTCTACTATCATATAATTCATACCTGCAAATAATTCATTAATTCTCCCCAGCGCTTTTTGGCATCTTGATATCCCAGCCGATAAAGCGCCTCCAGCTTTTTTCGATCCTTCTCTACCCTGCCAATGTCATTTGCCTTCTGCGGCCGGATAACAAATATTCTTCCAGCCTTTTCTTCCGCTTCCAGAAACTGCATTGTCTGATTATAACGCACATAACGGTTTGCCGTCAGCTCATAAACTTTAGGAAATTTGGCATATTTCAATTTTATTAAACGCAGCATCACAGGAGAAACTTGTTTTCTGATATACCCCACTTCCTTTGTGAGAACCACCACATTTTTCTGATTTCCATCTGCAATTGCTTTTCGGATTGGAATCGCGTCTGCAATCCCGCCATCAAGATAATACGAATCTCCAATTTTTACGGTTCTGGACACTAACGGCAGCGAAGCAGATGCCCGCACGTAGAGCGTATCCTTGTACATTTCACGCATTGGTTTATACTCAGGTTCGCCTGTCTGAAGATTTGTCACCACTGCATAGGCGTTTCCCTCATATTTTGCAGCCGCTTTATAATCGTAAGGGTCAAGCTTATTTGGAATTTGATTGTAACACATATCCACATTGAACAAATCCCCTGTAGTCAAAAGACTGTGCATACTACAATAATTTTTATCATTCAGATAATTAAGTGCTACTCTGTAGGCGCGTTTTTTCTGTTTTGAGATATAACTACACAGATGACAAGCACCCGCCGAGACGCCATAACAATTTTGAAAATATAAATCTTTTTCCATAAAATATTCAAGTACACCGGCGGTATACATTCCCTTCATACCACCGCCCTCAAGCACCAGACCACAGTCAACCATAGCGCTACCTCACACCATATTCCTGCGCAACAAATGTACGCAGCGCTGGCATTGCACGCTGAACTTTTTCCGTTTCAATACAATATGCCATCCGAAAATATCCTGGGCACCCAAACGTGTCACCAGGCACCAATACCAGATCATAATTCATTGCTTTTTTGCAAAATGCCACTGAATCTTCCTCAAGTGCCCGCGGAAAAATATAAAATGTTCCGCCTGGCTTCACAACCTCAAAGCCAAGACGCACAAGCTCCTCATAAATAATATTCATATTCGTCTCGTAAACTGACAACTCTGAAGTCAATCCCAGAACTTCCGCCACCGCAATCTGAATAATAGAGGGCGGGCAGTTATGCCCAATCCCCCGCGAAATTTGCGCGCACATTGGCGAAATCAAGGCACTGTCTGTACATTTAGGATTCACTGCAATATATCCAAGACGCTCTCCTGGAATAGAAAGTGACTTTGCAAAAGAATAGCATGAAAGTGAATTGTCATAATACTTCGAGATATAAGGAGCGTCCACCCCCTCGAATATAATATCGCGATATGGCTCGTCTGAAATCAAGAAAATATCGTGTCCATACTCCTTCTGTTTCTCCTCAAGAAACTGCGCAAGCCGCTTGATTGTCTCTGTTGAGTAGACAATACCCGACGGATTATTTGGTGTGTTGATAAGCAATGCCATTGTCTTTGCAGTAAACAGCTTTTCTAGCTCCTCAAAATGAATCTGGAACTGTTTTGTATCAGCAGGCACCACTTTCAGCACTGCGCCAGTCTGATTCACATAATGATTGTATTCTGGAAAATACGGTGCAAATGTAATCACTTCATCCCCTGGCTGTGTGACTGCCCGCACTGCATGTGCCACAGCCCCAGCAGCGCCCGTTGTCATAAACATATGTTCTGCCGTATACTGCATTCCATATGTTTTATTTAAATACTCTGCAAATTTCATCCGCACAGACGGAATCCCCTGCGACTGGCTATAGCCGTGCAATTCCATTGTATCGCGCTCCTGCAACAGCGCTATCATTTTGTCGGTAAACGCCTGTGGTACTGCCACAGATGGATTTCCCAGACTGAAATCAAATACATTCTCACTTCCGATTTCTTTTGCTCTTCCTGCTGCCCACTCAGACATCTGCCGAATTACAGACTTCGCTCCCAGCATTTCTTTATATTTTTGTGAAATCATTCATCTTTCCTCCATTCATATTGTGCACTCTGTCTCCCCATTGTACCACCGCAAATAAAAAAAAGCAATTTTATTTCACTTCAATCCGCCATACCGATTCATAATCTCTTCCAACTCCTCATAGAATGTACAAATGATTCAGAAGGAGACCCCTTTTCAAGATTATGAAAGATTATATTGAAGAAAGAGCGATCAATATTGCTGTCTATATTATCGACAATAACGCTACTGTGCGGCAGACTGCCAAGGCATTTGGTGTGAGCAAATCCACTGTACATAAAGACGTTACCTCAAGACTGATGCAGGTAAATCCTGCTCTTGCAAGACAGGCGCGGACTGTACTGGATGTGAACAAGTCTGAGCGCCATATCAGGGGAGGACTTGCCACCCGTGAAAAATATGCACATCAAAAAGAAGAGTAGGAGGATATTCCCCCTACTCCATATATTTCCGTCAAATTACTCTCCGCACACACAAAATATCTCGATACAGTGCATTGCTAATCTTTATTCCTGTCTTGGCGGAACTTGCATGGACAATCTTTCCATTCCCTATGTAAATTGCTACATGTCCTGGATAGCATATAATATCTCCAGGCTCCGCTTCTGCATAGCTCACTTCTTTGCCAACACTTCTCTGAGAAGTTGAATTTCTAGGAAGACTGTATCCAAATGCCTTATATACCGACTGCGTAAAACCAGAACAGTCCGCTCCTTTTGTCAGACTTGTGCCGCCTGCCACGTAGGGATTCCCCACAAATCCGCAAGCGTAATTCGCCACTTCTTTCCCCTTTGCACTTCCCTTTGCAGACGCGACTGTCTCTTTTCCGGCTGTTGATTTTGTAGATACTTCTTTTGCCGCTGCACTGTCATTCACAGTATTATTATCGCTGCTGTTACTTATACTACTATTATTTTTCTTTGCCTCTTCCTCCTCCTTTTTCTTTCGTTGTTCCTCTTCTTTCCTCTTGCGCTCTTCTTCCTCCTTTCTCTTTCGTTCTTCCTCCTTTCTCTTTCGTTCTTCCTCTTCTTTCCTCTTGCGCTCCTCCTCTGCCTCAATCTGCTTAATCTGTGCATTTCTCTGTTTGATTTGCTGTTTGTAGACTTCCGCCTGCTGCCTTGCCTTGCTAATTTGAACAGCATAATCTGCACTGATTGCCTCAAGCTCTGCTCTCGCCTCCTCAACACTGTCTTGCTCTTCCTCAAGTCCTTCCTGTGTTGCCTCCAGTTCAGATTGCTCTATTTCAAGCGTTTCTTTTAAGTCCTCTACATTTTGTCTGGCAATTTTATAATTGGTAAACATCCTTTTGTCATACTCGTGCATCTTCTCCACGTAGTCCGCCTTATTGAGCATATCCTGCATGGAAGATGCACTGAAAAGAATATCGAGAAAAGAAGTCTCTCCACTCTCATATACCGCCTTCACCCGAACTTTCATCGCCTCGTACTGCTGGCGTTCTACCTTTTGTGCCTCCTCCAAGTCAATTTTTGCCTGCTCGATCTGCGCCTTTTTTGCCTCAATCTCTTCCTCAAGAAGGCTGATACTTGCCATAATTTCTGCTATTTGATTGCTGAGTATTTGTATCTCTGTGTCAATGCTTTCCTGTTCCCCTTCCAGTTCATTGACCTGATCATCTAAATCTTCCAGCTTTCCCTCATCTTCTTCATTCTGCTGTTTCAGCTCATCTTTTTTTGCCGCTTGTACCTGACAAGGACTCAAAAAGATACTAAAATCACACGCCGCCAAAAATATTGCCACACACAATCCTATTATCACCAGTCTCCTGTACCCTTTTTTCATGTGTATCTACCCCTTTTTCTGCTATGATTCTGTCAGCTTACGCCTCTTCCTCCTCAACAGTAGCGACCTCCATCAGGCGCTCAATCACCATATTCTGTACTATAGACATTCTATATGTGGCAAAGCCCACATCAGCGATTAACTCCTCCCCAGAAGCATACCCATATTCTGTCGCTTCCTCATCTGCCTTTTCTGCAATCATTTCCTCAGTAATTTCCATTTTCTCCGCACGCGCCACCGCTTCCATCACCAAGTACTGCTTTATTGTCTCTGTAAACATCTCATTCATCTGCGAATTGTACTGTTCCATCGTAACACCATATGCACTTGTCACAAAAGTCTCCAAATCCATATCGTACATAGACTTTGCAAGCGACTCAATATAGCGATTATAGTTTTGCGCCTCCTCCTCAATAAGATATTCAGGAATGGACTGCACTGTGCTTTCCTCAACAACTTTTCGCACAACAGCGCTTCTTGCATTTGCTGTGTAAGTCTCCTCGGCATTCTCTTCCATCGCACGCTTTCCCGCTTCCCAGACCTCCTCTTTTGTCTTATAAGGAAGCCCCATTTCTGCCATCTCCTCCGGCGTCACTGTCGCGTACTCCGCCGATCCCTCTATGCTATTAACTGTAACAGTAAACACAACTTCCTGCCCCGCCATAGCTGTATTGCGATAATTTTCTGGAAATGTCAAATTCAAATCCACAGTTTCACCCACATTCACACCGACAAGTCCATCCTCAAATCCTGGAATAAATCCCCCAGAACCAATTGACAGTTTATATCCAGAAGCAGTGCCTCCCTCAAATGCCACGCCATCTTTCTTTCCCACATAATCAATATCTGCAACATCACCTTTCTTGATAGGTCTATTTGTAATCGTTCCCACCAACAACCTGCTGTTGATATAATCCTCTATCCCATCCTCACTCACTTTGGGTCTGGTAGCTGTCACTTTCATTTTCTTGTAATCTCCTAATGTGACATATTTATCAATATCAAGATCTTGAAATCCTACATAATCCTCTCTATCGCTCACTCTATCAATTTCTGTCTGCGCACTGTCTGAACTTTCTTCCTCCACGACAGTTGTTGTCTCATTTTCCTCCATGATAGAACTTGTCTCTACTACATTTGCATCTTTGTCCGCTTTCTTCCCCCCGCAGGCACTTATACTCGCAATCATCATACCTGTTAAGCACATTAATACCAGTTTCTTTTTCATGATTCATAATCCTTCCTTATTTAAAATACATTCCTTCCACCCTCATGAACTCTATAATAACATTATCACATCAAAAACACAATGAAAAACAAAAAGGAAATCAACGGACTTTCTTGCACTTTCTGACATTTAATGTTAAAATATTACTAATTCCCGTTTATCCACTTTAGCAGATACTAAAATCACATAATATTCCACAACAAAATAGAAAGGTAATGGATTCAGATGGCAGTAAAAATTATAATCACAATTTTAATTATTCTTGTAGTCCTTTTGGTGGTATTGTATTTCGTCGGCAAAAAATTACAGAAAAAACAAGCGGAACAGCAAGCGCAAATCGAGGCTGCCAAACAGACTGTCACAATGCTTATCATCGATAAGAAAAAGCTCAAACTAAAAGATGCAGGATTTCCTGCCGCAGTACTAGAACAGACACCCAAGTATATGCGCCGTGCAAAATTTCCGATTGTCAAGGCAAAAATAGGTCCCCAGATTATGTCCTTAATCTGTGACGCTTCTATCTTTGATATTGTTCCCGTCAAAAAGGAAGTAAAAGCAACTGTCAGCGGTATCTATATCACCGACGTAAAGGGCATTCGCGGAAAACTTAACACTGCCCCTGCCAAGAAAAAAGGAAAATTCCGCAATTGGGTTGAAAAAATGCAGGAAAAAGCTGGCGCGAAACCACTAAAATAAACACAAAAAAATACTGCCATTGGCAGTATTTTTTAATGCGCTATTATCAACTATAAATCCAATTTCAAATCATTTTCCGAAATCCAGCCTATTTTCCGAAACAGATTGCCAATAATATAAGTAAGAATTGCGGGAAGCAAAAAGCTAATACTGATTAGCCCTGCCCAATCCCAGACAGTAACTGCCGTCTTAGTTCCTGCCGCGATATCGTTCAGCCAGCCTGTATACACTCCAATCTGTCCAACGAGTCCACATGTGCCCATTCCGGAAGCAACCGCTGCGCCATTCATTTGTAACTGAAAGATACAAGTTGCAATCGGACCTGTAATCGCTGATACAATAATGGGCGGAAGCCAGACTCTAGGCTTCTTTACAATATTTCCCATCTGAAGCATAGAAGTTCCTATTCCCTGTGCAAACAATCCTCCAATTCCATTTTCCCGAAAACTCATCACCGCAAAACCAACCATCTGCGCACAGCATCCTGCAAGTGCAGCACCGCCAGCAAGCCCAGTAAGACTAAGCGCTGCGCAGATTGCCGCGCTGCTGATTGGAAGTGTAAGTGCAATTCCTACAATCACGGAGATAATCACGCCCATCAAAAACGGCTGCAATTCCGTTGCCCACATAATCGCTTTGCCGACAGCACTCGCTGCACTGCCAATCGCTGGCGCACAGAAAGATGCAAGCAATGCTCCACTTATAATTGTCACAAGCGGGGTCACAATAATATCCACTTTCGTTTCTTTTGAAACTGCCTTTCCCAACTCTGCCGCAACAATTGTAATCAGCAGCACCGCCAACGGACCACCAGCACCGCCAAGTGTATTGGCAGCATGTCCTACCGCCGCAAGAGAAAATAACACCAAGGGCGGACAATGCAGCGAATATCCAATCGCAACAGCCATCGCCTCTCCTGTCACAGCCTTGGCATATCCCCCAATTGTTACCAAAATTTCCAGACCAACCCTCTCACCAATTGTAGAGAGGATTGTTCCAATCAAAAGAGATGCAAATAAGCCTTGTGCCATTGCACCCAACGCATCAATACCATAACGTTTGCCAGAGAGCACAATATCTTTCCTCTTTAAAAACCGTTGTATCTTTTCCATAATATTCCTCCATCTTTTAGTATTCAAGACTGCCACTGGCATTCTTGCTGTGGCATATCTCAAATTGTTACAATTCACACCCACGCTAGATTTCGTATTGATTTAGGATAATTTGGTGTGAATTGCAACAAATGATGCACGCAAAATGCCACAAGGCAGGCATTTTCGCGCTGGCTCCAACACCATGCAGCAAGCGCATGGTGCGGGTGTGAAAAGCAACCTCAAATTCTATGGTAGTATATCACAAGCGTTCTGGCATTTCAAGATAAATACCACAAGACTACACAGCGAAGCGGTCGTCATATCTTCTCACCTGATTGATACAACGACCGCTTCATTGCGCTTCAATATTCAATTTTTTTCCTCTTTCTCGGACCCTTTCATCCGCTCTTATTTTTTATGTTTCCTTTGTTTCTTTCCTTTTCTCTATTTGCTGTCTTTCTCCAGAAATACACTTCTTAATTTCCTATGCTTTGCTATCTCAATAGCTGCATTCTTTATGGTCTTTCTATTAAGGGATTTCTTCCAGTCAGCATCTAGGTTTCTGCTATTGCCAAGGGACTCATCTCCTCTCCATTTTTATCCTTTATTTCGATTGCCTGCAGGTATCCGAATATTGCACTTGTTCTATACATGTTCTCTACAAACACTTCACAAATGCTTTACAAAAGTTCTTTTGCATTTTATACTTTTCTCTTTTGTATATCAACAATTTATCTTTTGTAATTCTAATCCGTCACCATCTTTGGTACATTTCCGCTATAGTTATCCTCTGTAACTATCTTTTGTACCTTTCTTTTTTCTTCTTTCTTTGTGTAATTGTATAGTAACACTTCTTTTGTATAATTGCAATAGCTTTTATAAAAAATGTCAAATACTGTCGAAATTACTATATCTTATCAGTTATTTTGTATAGTATTTTCTGAATTTTCTGACAATTTCTCTCCCCTTTTACTATTTTCAATCACATACAAAACTTCCTCTTTCACAAGTGCACTTTTTTTCTCATAATCTTTTGCTTCTTGCAGCGCCACCGCCTCCCTTAACGAAATCAGATTTCTAAGCTGCACGGTATGGTTTTCCACTGGTATGTATGCCTTTTTCTTCCGATCAAAAGCAGAACGCAACAAATAATATTGATAGATATCCTTTTTGTTATCTGCAAGCTTCACAATGTCGTCTACAATACACACGCCAATCGTCTCGCTATATATAATGTCTTTTTTCTGAAACAATTTTATCCCTCCAAAGTATTCGTATCTCAACACAAAGCTTATTTCTTCTGCACCAGTCTGTACATACAAAATAGCATCATCTCCATCTGGAATGATGCTATTTTATTTCCAGTCATGAAATTGCATTGTTACATGTATTCCCTTTCCCGTCTGAGTTCTCCTGAGTTACTTCCCTTTCACACTGGCCGACCGTCCATAAAACCAGCCTGCCAGCAGAAACTTTGTTCCGCTTGCTCTGTGTCACCAGACCATATTTACTTTGATATAATTATCGGCCAAAACCTCAAAACACTTAACCTCATTTGTCAAATCGAGTAGAGAAGATTTATCTTCCCTACTCGCCTATACAAGTTAAACGTTTTTCCGTTTTTCGACAAATACTGGGAAAGACTCAGTTCCCTTTAATTCCTTATAGGAAGAAATAGTTACATTCTTGTCTGTAATTGCATATTCCACAGTTGCTCCTGTCTCAATAACAGTGTCCTGCATCAGCACGCAATTTCTAACCTTTGCGCCCTTGCCAACTTTAACGCCACGAAACAGAATGCTGTTCTCCACTTCACCCTCAATCACACAACCGTCTGCTGCCATCACATTTTTTACGTGAGATCCTGTTGCATATCTTGTCGGGTTGTCATCACGAATCTTTGTATAAACAGGATTCGGCGAGAACAGTGCAGTAATGTTCTCCTCTTTCAGCATCTTCATATTCTCTGCAAAGTAAGAATTGATATCCATAATGCGTGCATAGTAACCGTCATGCTGATATGCCTTTACATTCAGCTTGTCAAGCTGTGGTGCAATAATATCGCGCTCAAAATATGTCAGACCGTTAACGTATGCCTCGCGAATCTGGTCGATTAAAAGCTGACGCTCAATGACATAAATATTCATAGAAACATTGTGTTCGCCATTCTCTTTATCATTGACCACAATCTTCTGTACTCTACCATCTGCGTCAATATCAAGTGTGTAGTACAAATCTTTTTTTGTCATATCAATATCGCGCAACGCTTTTGGAATCTCTTCCTTTGTGTAAGCGATTGTCACATCCGCTCCGCTATCAATATGTTCTTGAAGCAGCTTGCTAAAATTAAAATTAACTGCAATGTTTGTATCCGCCATAATGACATATTTTTCTTTCTGGCGTTTCAGATAGTCAATAATACTCGCAATCGCTTCCACTCTGCCATTGTAGATATTAACTGTCTTCTGTGCAAATGGTGGAATGATGTTCAGACCGCCTTTTTTGCGTGTCAAATCCCACTCTCTACCGGAACCAAGATGGTCCATCAGGGAATGATAATTTCTCTTTACAATCAATGATATATTGTCAATACCACAGTTCACCATACTTGAAAGCATGAAATCTACCAGTCTGTAACGGCTTGCAAATGGTATAGATGCCATCAGTCTCTCAGTAACAAGCTCTGGCACTAATGAATCATAGCTGTTTGGGAACAAAATGCCCATTGCTGAATCTGCATTGGAATTGATCATGCCTTGTCACCTCCCTTTACATCTGCTGACACCATCGCGTCAGGTCCCACAATCGCGCCCTCGCCAATTGTCACATTAGAGCCTACTGTCGCAACACCTTTTCTATCCCCGTCTGGCATTTCCCCAACGACAGCATTCTTCTCAATCACTACATTCTCCGCAATAATACAATGCTTAATCTGTGCGCCTTCTTTTATTATACTACCACCCATAATTACCGCATCTTCTATCACAGCACCCTTCTCTACTTTAACGCCTGCAAAGAGCACAGAATGCTTTACTTCACCATCAATGCTACATCCGTCAGTAATCATGCAATTCTCAAGCACTGCTTCCTCACCGATACGATGTCCTGTCATACCGCTATTTCTGCTGTATATGCGCCAGTCATCATCAAACAAATTAATACCGCTGTTTTCCGGATCGAGCACTTCCATATTTGCTTCCCAAAGGGAAGAAATCGTTCCAACATCTTTCCAATAGCCTGCAAAACGATATGCATACATTTCCCGCTTATCCCGCAGCAGACTTGGAATAATATTTTTTCCAAAATCATTTTCAGACTCAGGATCATTTTCATCCTCAATCAGATATTTTTTCAGAATCTCCCAGTTGAAAATATAGATACCCATCGACGCCAGGTTGGACTTTGGCTCCTTTGGCTTCTCCTGGAACTCTGTGATCTTGTCATTGTCATCTGTTACCATCAAGCCAAAACGGCTTGCCTCATCCCAAGGTACTTCCATGACTGCCACACTAAACTCTGCGCCTTTTTCCTTATGGAATCTGAGAAAATCGCTATAATCCTGCTTGCAGATCTGGTCTCCAGACAAGATAATTACATACTCTGGATCATACCGCTCAATAAAGTTAATGTTCTGGTAAATCGCGTTCGCCGTACCCTTATACCAGTCCGAACCAGTTGCCTTCTGATAAGGCGGCAGTACATGAACACCTCCGTGCAGCCTGTCCAAATCCCACGGCTGACCATTTCCTATGTACTCATTCAGTACAAGAGGCTGATACTGGGTGAGAATCCCCACTGTATCAATTCCTGAATTTACGCAGTTTGAAAGTGGAAAATCAATAATCCTGTATTTCCCGCCAAACGGAACTGCAGGTTTTGCCAGCTTTTGTGTCAATGTATAGAGGCGTGACCCCTGACCGCCGGCAAGCAGCATTGCAATCATTTCTTTTGCCATAAAATACCTCCAATCCTATTTTTGAGCATATGCAATGTTTCTTCTTATATTTAATCGAGTATGGAAGATTACTTCCCCTACTCGCCGCGCGACCCGTGCACCGACTTAGCGGCTTATTTCCTCTGCACGGGTCTGCGCATAAAAAATTGTCTGCTCAATCTACGTTTTCTAAACAGGGTACAAACTATCATTATTAGGACAATTTTGAATCCCGCCCTGAATAGTTACAATTATACTATAATATTCTAAAAAATGGTAGTGTTTTGTTTATTTTATTCTGAAAAATATGCACAAAAAAATTTTATTCTATGAATTATGCCATTTTCTTTGTTGACTTTTCCCACTAATTTGTAACTTTTTATCCAATATTTCTACATTACTATCCTGTCATATCCGCTAGAAAAATGTAAAATTATTCGTACAATCAAATAGGGAAGATAAATCTTCCCTAGTCAATTTACACTTTATTATAATTTATCAAACAGCCTTTTAGAATAATCTGCCTCTCCTCGTCAGTCAGTTCTCCGAGTGTCATCTCAAACGCAGTCTGTTTTCGCTCACCAGAAGCACTTCCCACAACATACGCCTGAATCACTTCCGCTTTCTCCTCCACGGCCTTCCGTATACCTGGAATGTAAATATAGTCGAGATTCTTAAAGGGCAGTTCACCCTCCTTAATAAGAAATGGCAGCATTCCCCAGTTAATAAGGTTAGAGCGATACCGTTTTGTCGCGTACTCGTTGGCAATATTTGCCCAACCGCCAAGCACTTTCTGGCAGCTTGCTGCCTGCTCACGCGCGGAACCATCACCTGGTTTCACCGCAAAGATTGTGCTTCCAATACCTGTGTTGCTGCGGTCCGCATCCGGGGTGATCGTCTTCATCACAGCCCACGCTGCCTCTAGCTCAGGGAATTTCCGTACTGGACAAGCTTTTTCTTCCCGCGCCTTCTCCGCAAGCTGAATCTCCTTTGCCAGTCGCACATAGTTCGGATCCTTCCGAGAAAGTGTAAACTCTGCAAGGCCAAGCGGATTCGAGCGATAAGAAGAAGTCTCTCCCGAAGGAATCAGCTCGTCTGTGGTTGTGACAGGATCGTGAATCTCTGAGACTACTTTGAGCATCAAATTATCTGTCAGCGCTACCATTGCAGGCCAGTCCTTAATGTTTGGTCCAAACTGAATTTCAACAGACTCGTCCGCAACACCCTTGGAATCAAATACACGATTCTCATAAATCTTTTTGTCAAAGAAATATTGATACTTTGTAAAACTTCCATCGAAATCCGTGGCAGGCGTGAGATAACCCTTGTTCGCCGCTGTCGCTGCAATCGAACGCGCATCCATCAATGCCACAGATGCAATCTGCCCGCTCTGGAGCTTCGATCCCTCGCGATTCGGAAAGTTTCTGGTCGAGTGGCGAATGGAGAATGCATTGTTTGCCGGCGTGTCTCCCGCACCAAAGCAAGGGCCACAAAAGGCAGTCTTTAACACTGCGCCTGTCTGTAGCAGTTTTGCTGCGCATCCATTTTTCACCAACTCCATATAAATAGGCATGGAAGCCGGATAAATACTTAGGGTAAACGCATCTGGACCGATGCTTGCGTTCTCAAGAATATCTGCTGCCGCACAAATATTTTCAAAACCACCACCTGCACAACCTGCAATAATTCCCTGTTCCACATACAATCTGCCATCGCGCACTTTATCTTTCAGTGTGAAATCCACCGCGCTATCTAAGCTGACAAGCGCTTTCTTCTCGCAATCCTCCAAGATATCCAACAGATTTGCATTTAATTCTTCAATTGTATATGTATTGCTTGGATGGAATGGCATTGCAATCATTGGCTTTATTTTGCTTAAATCTACTTTAATGCAACCATCATAATATGCAACTTCCCCTGGATTTAACGCTACAAAATCCGCACTTCTGCCGTGAATCTCATAGAAATCCTTAATTTCGCTGTCTGTTTTCCAAATGGAAGACAAACATGTTGTCTCTGTTGTCATCACATCAATGCCAATTCTAAAATCAGCGGAGAGCGACGCCACTCCAGGTCCAACAAACTCCATCACTTTATTTTTCACATAACCATTTTTGAACACTGCACCAATAATAGCAAGTGCCACGTCCTGAGGTCCTACCCCCTTAACTGGTGCCCCTTCCAAATATACTGCAACAACTCCTGGCATATTAATATCATAAGTCTGATTTAAAAGCTGCTTTACCAGCTCAGGTCCGCCCTCTCCCATCGCCATTGTACCAAGTGCGCCATAGCGTGTGTGTGAGTCGGAACCAAGTATCATTCTGCCACCACCCGCAAGCATTTCCCGAGCAAACTGATGAATCACTGCCTGATGTGGCGGAACATAGATTCCTCCATATTTTTTCGCGCAGGTCAATCCAAACATATGGTCATCTTCGTTAATCGTTCCCCCCACTGCACAGAGCGAATTGTGACAGTTCGTCAACACATATGGCACAGGAAACTTTGTCAATCCTGACGCGCGTGCCGTCTGTATAATCCCCACAAAAGTAATGTCATGTGATGTCAATTTATCAAACTTAATTCTAAGCTTGTCCATATTGTCAGATGTGTTATGTTCTTTGAGAATCCTGTAAGCAATTGTCTCCTTTGCCGCATCTTCCTTGCGCACTTCTTTGCCAGTCTTTGCCTTGATGGCAGCTATCGCCTCTGCATTGTCCGCGATTAGCTCGGAACCGTTCACAAGATATGCACCTGTCTCCAATAATTGAATCATTTTTTGCACCAATCCTTTCTATTTTTCGTTTATCAATATTGTACCTGCTTATATAGCAGATGACAGAAAACAAATTTTCATTTCATATCGTCATTTATAAATATACTATACTTTCCTATAGGAATGCAATGGTCAAATTACCCAATAACAAAAACAGATAGTAACATATATCTAGGCTGAATTGTGTGTTACAGTTGAGCCTCAGGACTTTGCATTTACTGCAAAGTCCGTGAAATAACGTAGTGATTGAGATGCATCAAGCTGCCACGAAGTGGTTTTGCATAGCTTGATGCTTGTAACAGGAAGCCGAAGGCTGAGCTGTTACAATTATATCAAAAAAAGCGAACAAATGCTTGCAATATTCTTTATTTTATATTATGATATTAAGGTAACCACAAACAATTGTTTAAGCTTTTGGACCAGATAAGGGAATAAAACTTAACAATTCTATTTGTACATATAAAATACAATCTCTTATAAAATCAATATTTATACCTTATCATAGTGTATTATATCAATATTGTATTCTATAAACAAGTGATTGTATATGGAGGGGGATACCAAATGACAAAAGAATGGAATGTAACTGACAGTGCTGGAACGAACCATAAAATTCAATGTAAAATGGGCGGTTTTGGCGGAAACAAGGTGATTGTTGACAATGATAGCTACAAACTAAAGTCAAGCAACTGGTTTATTGTCGTAGTTGATTATCAAATTAATCTACCTGGCGCAATATGTAATCTTGTAATTATTGGAAACAATATTCGACTCGCTGTAAACGGCGTATTTTTAGATAATGGCAAACCATATGAGCCTGTGAGCAATGTTCCTGTATGGACTTGGATTTTAGTAGCAATTAGCTGTATTGGAGGCTTTTTATTTGGAGGCGTCCTTAGCATGTGTATCGGCGCGGTGTGCAGTATGTTTGCAATAAAAGCTGTGTTAGACAAGAAGACAGGGCTTGCTATTGGTCTTTTTGCATTATCGATTGCCATTACACTCTGCGTTATGTTATTTGTAGCACCATTATTACAGACAGAGCTTGGAGGCAATACTTATTATGGAAGATAAGGATTTAAACACACAAAATCAACGATTTGACCAAGGGCAACCCAATCAACAGCAATATACACAACCTGCAAAGGCTGTTGTGTATGACACTATGCCCATGAAAAATAACAATATGGCAATTGCTGGACTTGTTGTTGGCATCTTTTCGCTCTTAGTGTGCTGGATTCCTTTTTGGAATCTGCTGCTCTCTATTGCAGGCATTGTTTGCTCCGCAATTGGACTTTCCCGCAAACAAAAATCTGGTATGGCAATTGGAGGGCTTGTCGCATCAATTATCGCACTTTTAATTTCTATTTTTATTATGGTTCTTTATGTGATTGCATTGTCAATTGTATAGCATTACAATCGAGCAGAAAAGATTTATGTTTTCCTATTCGCTGCATACGGGCGTTCGTCAGTTTTACTGACGAACGCCCGTATGCATATCAGAAAGTATAATTTTTTTCGCTCCCAACCATAATACTTCTTTCTCGTCATGCGTGACAAAAAGCACAGTCTTTCCTGCTGTCTTTTGTTTCACATATGCTAAAGCCTGTTCCCTGCATGCATTATCCAACCCCTGAAAAGGCTCATCAAGACAGAGAATATCATATTCCGCCAACAGCGCCCTGAGAATGCTCACACGTCTGCGCATCCCGCCAGAAAGTTCAGATACTGGCTGCCCAAAACAATCACTTAATCCCAGTTTATCCATCTCCTGCCTTATTGTATCGACAGCAAGACAAGGAGTAACCAAGCGAATATTTTCTATCGCTGTCAGATATTCGCACAAACGTTCCTCTTGGAATACTGCACTAAATCGCTTCCCTTTTTGTCCAGTGATGCATCCGCTGTCAATCTTTTCAAGCCCCATTATAATACGCAGTAGTGTTGTCTTTCCCACGCCGGAAGGCGCCATAATACAACTGATTTCCCCACTGTTTATAGTCAAAGTCAAATGTCGAAATACCTTTTTATGTCCGAATGACTTTGATACATTGCTAAGACAAATCTCTTTCATTAGATTTTACACGTCCTGTTCCACGGCATTAAGCCCACTGCCCCACACAGAAATTCCAGTCACAGAGTTGAGCGCCGTAAAGGTCATCACATATTTTTTGCCATCTTCATCCCACTGTTTCAGAACCGCACCTTGATAAGTATCCCCATCCACAGTAAGGTTGATTTTGTTACCCTCCTTGAGTTCCCATGTGCCTTCTAGCTCCCCGGCAATCTTTCCGTCCTTCTTTAATTCAATCAGTACTGATTCTCGAATCTTAGGAGAAATATCCCTGCCATGATTGATATACTTGTATGTTCCTGTCAAATCATCTTTCGTATAAGAACCTATTGTTTCTCCTGTATAGCGATACGGCGCAATCACAGGCCAGCCCTCCTCATTAAAGAACATCTGATGCACACGAACTTGATGCTCCTCACCGCTATTTTCAAAGCGTGTATGATAAATCAGAAAATATTTTCCAGTCTCCTCCTGATATAGGCAAGAATTATGTCCTGGAGAGAGATACCCTTTTCGATTCTCTCCATCTTCGCCCTCTGACCACAAAAATTTATAACATCCCATCAACTTTGTCCCATACAGCGCTGCTGATGCATCACTGAATACACTGCCCGCCGGACCCTTGCAGTCGATCATATCCTGTCCCATCGAATCCAGGTAAGGTCCATCAGGAGTCTGAGAACGACACACTCTGATATTGTACCCACCATCCGAATCCAAACCACCAAATGAGAGGAACATGTAATAATATCCCGTAGTCTTGTTATAAATAACATACGGCGCCTCTATCCGAAGATGATTGCCACCAAGCAGCTTTTTCCCATATCCTGGTTCCAGCGCAAGTCCAGTTTGCGGATTCATCTCTTTCACAAAAATTCCTCCAGAATAAGAACCATATATCATCCAGAGTCGTCCTTCCTGATCATAAAACACGACAGGATCTACAGTGTTTGGATCCTCTGTAGCCTGATAAATATCACCATCCTCGCTAGGCTGATCTGCTGACATTCCTGATTTGAGCATAAGACCTTCATTTACAAAAGGACCTGCCACTGAGTCGGATACTGCTGTGCCAAGACACGATAAAGGGCTGTCCCCTCGACAATTACAATAATACATATGATACTTTCCATCATTGAGCTTCACAACATCTGGTGCCCAGAAAGTATTACTCTGCGACCACTCAAACGCATCCTTCATCTCCAAATAAACATTTGGAATTACTTCATTTTCATTTCTAATGTCTTGATTAACATAAGTCCAATTCATCAAATCGTCTGTCTTTGCCACTGCCAGATGGGAGCCAAAAATATAATAATACCCATCCCCGCCATCCACAATAGACGGATCATGCACAGACACTTCCTCAAAAGCCTTTTCCACTGCTGGTTCTACTTTCAATTTTTCCTCCTGTGCACACCCAGATAAGAGAAACAAGGTCATACCTATCCATATTAAAGTCTTTTTTCTCATACTTTACCCTCACAAATTGTTTCCATCAATTTAACTATACATGTACTTTCCCCAATATGCAAGCCCTGCTGCATCCAAACCAGTCACTGCCCACGTTGGTTTCCCGTTCTCAAAATCCCAACATTTATGCATTTTTCCTGTCGTCAAAAGGGCATCTGCTTCCTCTTTAGAAAGATGTACCATCTCCTTAAGCCCATTCTCCAAATAGTCAAAGCGAATCCATTCCCAGATACCTTTTCCGTCGTCAGGAATTTTTCCATGAATTTTCCCCGCATAGGGTTCAGGGCTTAAAAGTGGCCAACCATCCTGGAAAAACATACTACGCACCATCATATAATGTATCCTATAGCTGTCACGTTTTTCTTTTTTATCATATTTTCTATGGATTTGTGCACCATCTCGAATATGGTGCACAAAAAAATAGGACTTACTTTGTGGGTCATAAAACGGAACCCCATGTCCTGGTCCTCGAAATCCAGCCCATGACCACTCTTTGTTATCATCTGAAGCATTTGGCGCTGCGGCTGAAAATTTGTAGCTTCCAGCAAGCTTTATCCCCATACTCTCCTCAATCAACGAACGTCCTTCCCAATCTGTATATGGTCCTGTCACAGACTTGCTGCGTCCAACTCGAATATCATAGGTATCTCCCAACCATCCATAAGACTGAAACAAATAATAATATCCAAGCTCAGGGACATAGATTACAGAAGCCCCCTCCGGTCCATCAATCGGTGGTTTTGAATGTTTTCGTGAAATACACTGCCCCAGATTTTTTTCCTTTCCGTCAAGGGCAAGTCCTGTCACTACATCCAGCTCCTTAATGTAAATTCCTCCAAAAAAAGAACCATATACCAGGTAACAGCGCTTCCCTTCCCAGATAACATGTGCATCAATTGCATTGGGCATTGTATCATCCTTTCCCCATGTGTCCACTACTACACCGCGGTTTTCAAATGGTCCTATTGGATGCTCTGCAACTGCCAGCCAGATTCTGGACTCTGAACTGCCAAAACATCGAGTGGCGGAATAATACATTCGATACTCCCCATCTACACATTCCACATAAGGCGCCCAGAAATTTAATGTAGGTGGATATGCCCCATTATCTCTGCCCTGCTGGATTGCACGCTCAGATAATACTGTTCCTTCATATCGAAAATGCACAAGATCCTCAGAACTGCGCACCGGAATACCAATTTTGTCCTTCAATCCACAAAATGGCATATAAATATCTGTACAGTAAGAATAATATTTTCTAGTTATGGGGTCCCACATCATTGAAGGATCATGTGCCCCCAATACCGCATTATGCTCAATATTATAATCATTTAATTGCAATATCCCATTCAATTTCTTTTCCTTCCTGCTATTTTAATTTGAATACAGGGCTGCCTTCATATACTACAATGAAAACAGCCCTGTGTATGTATTACCATAGCATTGAATCAAATTCTCAAGTAATCACCATCGAATCTTTCAAAATCAATGCGATGCTGTACTATCCCTTCACTCCTGATACTGCCAGCGATTCAATAATATAACGCTGGAAGAAGAAAAACAAAAGCAACGTTGGCAGAATCGCCAGTACGGAGGCTGCCATGATTAACGGATAATCGCTATTAACCGCATAGTAAGAATTGAAAGAACGAATTACTACCTGCAGCGTAAACCACTTCTCATTCTGAATAAAGATTGTCGGTGCTAGATAGTCATTCCAGATACCCATAAACCACAAAATCAACTGTGTCATTAACGCACCTTTCATCAGTGGAAGGAAGATAGAATAATACATCCTAAAATATCCGCACCCATCAAGCTTTGCAGCCTCCACAATTGAATCTGGAATACTTGTCAAATTCTGCCGCAGAAAGAAGATAATGCTTACATTTCCAAATAAACCTGGAATAATCAATGGCAGAAGGCTGTTCGTCCAACCCATTTTGGTAAACATTACATATTGCGGAATCATTACAACTGCAAACGGAATCATCATTGTCGCCAGCAGTCCCAGAAATATGCCATTTTTCCCCTTAAATTTTAACTTGCTGAAAGAAAATGCTGACAATGATGAGGTAAAACCACCGATAATGAGTACAGGAACCGCAACAATTAAAGTATTTCTAAGTCCCCTTAAAAATTCCGGTTTAGTAAGCACTTCCGAATATTTTCCAAATTTCCATGGATCTGGTATAATACTAAAATTAGCAGAAAGAATCTGATTTTTTGTCATAAAGGAACTCAAAACCATATAAATCAACGGGAACACCATGGCAATCGCCCCTAGTGACAATGCCACAAAAACAATTCGGTCTATCATCTTACTCTTTTCAGATTTGATCTCAGAAGCCATTTCATCTTTATTATTTGCCATATCTCCCACCTCCTACTGAATTGTTTTAACCCATTTATCTTGACCTTTAAAATTAATTGCTGTGACAATAAAGATAAAAATCGCCAGGATAAATGCCATCGCAGAACCATAGCCCATCTGATTGCTACCAAATGCCTTCTCATATAGATAGAATACAACTGTCGCTGCAGAGTAGTTCAGACCACCGCTCGGAACCATAACAAGAATCTCTACAAATACCTGGAACCCGCCAATCAGCCCTGTAATTAATAAATAGAAAGTAACTGGCGATACAAGAGGCACCGTAATATATCGAAACAGATTCAATCCACTTGCCCCGTCAATCTTTGCAGCCTCATAATAATCTCTTGGAATGCCTTGCAGACCTGACAGATACAATATAATGGAAGAACCAAGTCCTTTCCAAACCATGAAAATGATCATGGATATTTTTACCCAAAACTCATCGCCAAGCCAATTCGGTCCGTGCTTGCCTGACACAGCCTTGATAATGCTGTTGAGCAGACCATAGTCATAGTTGAACACCCACATCCACAGAATTGCAACTGCAACTAACGAAGATACTACAGGTACATAATACAGTGTTCGCAAAAACTTGATGCCCTTGATCTTACGGTTCATTCCTACTGCAATCACCAATCCCAAAATCATTCCGATTGGAATACCAATCATATAGATTATTGTATTTAATAGAACCTTCCAAAATTTGTCATCGCCAAGCAGTTTGATATAATTATTCAGTCCGACAAAATTATCTGTCATAGAATTCATACCATTCCATTTTGTCAAACTGGCAAAAAATGCAAACGCAATTGGAAATGCCATAAAAATTAAGAATCCGATAAATGCTGGCGACACAAACGCCAATCCCCAGCAGTGTTCTCTGAATTCAGCTTTATTCATTTTTTTCTTTGCTACTGCATTGCCTCCGTTCATACTACTACCCCCATATAGAAAGTGGCTGACTTTTCTGTATGCCAGCCACTCTTCACTCTTATTTGGTTGCCTGTTCTATTCGTCTGGTTACTCGATGCTTTCCCATGCAGTGTCAAGTGACTCCTGCATCTGCGGCTTAACATCAGCAATAAAGTCATCCACTGTCATGCTGCCATTCTTGACATTATCTACATTTTTAAAGAAAATATCGAACCATTCGGCATTCGGTGTGTAAGTGGTTTCCTGGAAACGGCCTTCATAATTGCCTGTTCCACCCAAATAATTAAAGAATACGTCAACAGATGGAGGGAATGGAAGACTTCCGTCCTCAATTGACGCGAGGAACTCACCCTCTGCCAGACTCTTTAAGTTTGGCAACTGAATAGACTGTCCTCCAACTACACCGCAAAGTTCCTTTTGTCCGTCTTCGTTCGCACACAGATAAGAAACAAGTTCTGTCGCTTCCTTTTTATTAGGGCTGTTTGCAGAAACACAGAATCCAACAGTTCCCAGCCACGTCATGCTCTTTCCAGTGGAAAGTGTAGGATATCCGCACAGATCCCAATTAAACGGAAATGTTTCTTTGTCCATAAACGCTGCCACATCCCATGTACCACATGCATAGAATGCTTCTTGTCCAGCAAGCCATCTCTGATATACCCCAAGAGAAGCATCCTGCTCTACTGTCGGTGTCACTTGATGTACCAGTGTCAGATCGATAAATTTCTGGAATGCCTCTTTAAACTCTGGTGTATCTATTACAACCGTCTTGTAATCATCTGACAGGAATGTTGCACCGTTTGACCAGATATACTGCTGAATCATAAACTGGTTTGCCAAACCACAACCCCACTGGTCAATCTCACCGTCACCATTTGTATCTTTAGTAAACTGTTTACATACCTCTACAAACTCATCATATGTATAAGGATTCTCAGGATCTGGATATGGAATTCCTTCTTTGTCAAAGAGATCTTTATTGTATGCATAAGCAAAAACAGAAGCGTCCTTTGGAAGTGCATACAGATCACCAGAGCCAACTTTTGTGCCGTCGTAGCGATAGCTGTTTAAAGCCTCCTGTGCAACCAAGCCATCTGTCGAAATACCAAGTTCATCCAAAATTGGTTGAATGTTCTCAATATATCCATTCTCAACAAACTGCTGTACAGACTCTGGACCTACATAGAAAATATCTGGAAGCTCTTTCGCTGTCATCATACCTGTCAGAGTTTTAGAATACTCTTCCTGTGTCGTGATCTGCACATCAATGTTTCCGATTGTGTCGGAATGTGCTTCCTTGTACTTCTCGATCATGCCCTTGTAAATCGGTGATTCATGATCATTTGCAAAGATAAATACCGAAAGATTTTTCTTTCCGTCCGCTGTCGTGCTCTTATCTTTGCCACCGCATCCTGTAAGAATGCTTCCGAACACGAGTGTTGTTGTCAGGGCTAATGTACCTAACCTTTTCATTTTCATGTTTTTTACCTCCTTATTTTTCCTTTCAAGCCTTACATGATGTCAAATTTAACTAAATTTTTAAGATAATTTATATTAACACAATATTTTAGTTTGCACAATATTATTTTAGTTTTTTGTAATATGTGATATTTTTCAAATATAAAATTGTTCTTTTTTACTTTATTTTTATACATTATGTACAATAATAATTCAATTATTTTATCAATGCCTAAAATATCATAGAAAACAATTTATTTTCCCCTTTACACAAAACCATAAATGTGTTTCAATATTATAATGAACTAATCTTGAAACTGAACTATTAAAAATTGAGGTGAAAACATGCATTTATTTTCTATTGACGGCCCTATATGGCGTTTCTTTAATCTTGTATACAACCTTGTGATTCTCCATCTCTTATGGGTCATTTACAGCTTACCTATTTTTACAATTGGCGCATCTACTACAGCGTTATATTATTCTTGTATGAAGATGATTCGCACAAATGAAGGCTATGTTCACAAAAATTTTCATCACTCCTTCAAACAGAATTTTAAACAGTCCACCATTATCTGGCTAGGAATGGTCATTATCCTCTCGCTCTATATTACGGATTTGCGATATGGCTTATTTTTAGGAAACGCACTCGGCAGACTCATGATTATTAGCTGTTCGATCTTTCTGATCCCCATTGTTTTAACCACGATTTATATCTTCCCTGTTCAGGCAAAATTTGAAAATAAAATTCAGGACAATATAAAAAATGCCCTGCTTATGTCGCTAAGGCATTTTCCTTGTTCTTTGTTATTATGTTTTATTTATGGAACCTTCATCCTTCTCACAATTTCGTTTGTCCCTTTTATTATGTTGATGCTTTGCTGTGGTGCAGGTTTGATTAGCTACCTCACCTCAAACATTTTTATCTATATCTTTCGCAAATATCTGCCCGATGAACTAGAAGATGACTTGGAACGCTCTGGCAATCACTTTGAATAATAATTTTCAAATGTGTTTCTCTCTCATTGCAACACACCACGCCGCGCATCTTCTCACAAGCGCTAGCATTATTTTTTCAAAGGCAAGGCTCATCACCACCACCACAAGTGTCCACGCAAACAAATCTGGAGTGTCCAGATAGACCTTTGCCTGCTGCATTTGCTCTCCAACCGACCCTTTTGGAATGCCAATCACTTCTGCTGCAACCCCCGCTTTCCATGCAAGACCAAGCGAAACACTGCACGCCGAATAAAAAAAAGGCATTATCTGCGGCAGATAAATAAATTTCACCACGCGCATCCGCGGAATGCGAAAGACCTCTGCCATCTCCAAAAGTGCCCTGTCCACACTTCTAATGCCGCCTAGCACATTGGTATAAATAATTGGCAGCACCATTAGAAACGATATTAATATTGAAAGATTTCTGGAGGAAAACCAGATAAGTGCCAGTATAATAAACGAGGCAACCGGCACTGACTTCACAGTCAGCATAAACGGCGTCATTAGCTCAAAAATACGTCGATATCGCGAGGACAATCCTGCCAAAACACTTCCCGCCAACACAGCCAGCAAAAATCCAAATGCAATGCGCGACAGTGTAAAAAATATGGTCTTCCAAAATACCTTGGTACACGCCAACTGACTCAGCCGTAAAAGTACCTTTATCGGCGAGACGAGCAGAATATCACTGTCTATCCAAGTACTAAAAAGCAGCCAAACAACCAGCCAAAACAGTACTGCCCAAAGGCGAATTTCACGCTTTTCTTCGCTCTGTCTCATAGCCCATAATAAAAGTCATCCGCAGGAAGCGACCCGCCTATCGCTTTTGGATTTTGTTCCGACAACACTTTCAGATATCCCGAGAGTTTCTGTTTCATTTCCACTCCTGTGATAAACACAATGTTACAGTTTGGAATTGCTTTTACTGCGACCGGTGCCGGCACAATATCATATTTTTCTATTAGAGTTGCCGCATCTTTTATATTTTTATTAACATAGTTTACAGAAACCTCATAATGCTCCAAAAATGCCTGCACAGCATCGGGATTCTGTTCAACAAATTCTTTTCGCGCTACAACTACGCCTGTCAAAAGCCCGGAATCCGATCCAAGTTTGTCCCACTCCTCAGTGAGATCCAACGCAACCCGAATCTTCTCACTCTTTGTCTGTGCCGTTGTCACAAAGGGCTGCGGCAGCATTGCAATCGCGTTTTCATCCGCCATCAGCGCCGACAGGCACTCTGCATGTTCACTTTTCCACTCAATTGTCACATCTTTTTCTGGATCAATGCCATTCTGTGTAAGAATATAATTTAACGCATACTCTGGTGTCGCTCCTTTTCCGCTTGCATAGATTGTTCTGCCTTTTAGATCACTGACATCTGATATCGCATCTCCACTCTCTACAATATAGATAACCCCCAGCGTATTAATAGCAAGCACCTGAACTTCTGCATTTGTATTATTGTACAACACAGATGCAAAATTTGCCGGAACTGCTGCAATGTCCGTCTTACCCTGCACAAGTTTCGGTGTCACTTCATCTACTGCTGCCACAATCTCAAACTGATAATCGTTGTCCTTAATTTCACCTTTTTCGGACTTGTCCATAAAGTCCACCATCCCCATAGCAGTTGGTCCTTTTAGAGCCGTGACATGAACAATCACAGATTCCGCCGATGCCTTTTTCTCTACATCGCAACCTGTCAGCAGCATTGTTCCCAACATCAATACCACTGCAAATTTCATTAACCTTTTCATAACTTATTCCCCAATTTCACATATTTATTATAAAATTCTTCGACATGCAGCGGCTTATCAAAATAATAACCCTGCAGTAGTTCTGCTCCTGCATCATTGACAATTCCCATAATTGTCGTATTCTCAACTCCCTCCACGCAGACAATAATACCTACATTATTGCAGAAAGAAATAATAAACTCAATCAGCTTCCGCTCCTTTTCAGTACCAACCACAGACCGAATCATAGTGTGATCCAGTTTGACAATATCTGTTGGAATATCCTTCAACACCGCAAGCGACGCATACCCTGTTCCAAAATCATCGAGTGCAATACTAATGCCCTGATCCTTAAATTTCTGCAGTCGCTGTGTCAGCTCATCAATGCGCCCAATCCTACAGCTCTCTGTCAGTTCTAGCACAAGACGTTCTGGTGCAATATGATACTCCTTTAATTTGTCGACTGTATAGTCCACCAACGCATCATCCTGCAACTGAATGTAAGAGACATTAACATGGACTTTCTCAATTGTATGAAGTCCTCGTGCCTCCCACGCATTCAAATACTGCAACACTTGATCAATAATCCATTTACCTACCGGAATAATAAATGCAGTATCCTCAAGAACTGGTATAAACTCCATTGGTCCAATACCAGGAAAACGCTCATCATTCCAGCGAAGAAGCGTCTCACAGCCAGTGCCCTTTCCAGTCCTAGAATCAATAATAGGCTGCATCACAATAGAAAATCCCCTAAAATTGTCATTGACACATTCGCGCATAGCATCTCTCAACCGCATAGCGTCCAAAGTCCTGTCACAGGGTCGATTTTATTTCTGACTCCCAAATTGGTGACAAACCCTGCAAAAAAGTCCATATTTCCTGCATCATCATAGGTCATATACCCCTTGCAATTCACCCACACATACTCCCCCTCTGCATTGCGTATACGGTACTCAACATCATGGTAGGAACTAATATGATTTGCCATATCCTCAAAATTCTTTAAATAAGCATGCATATCATCTGGGTGTATCCGTTTGAGCCACTCTGTATCGGCTGAACAGAGTATCTCACTCCCCAGACCAAAATACTCCACTGCTCCTTTAGACCACCTTGCCGTATTATCCTTCATATTACTCGCAAAGAAAAAAGTCCTGTTTGATGGCTGCGCCAGCACATCAAACAATTTTGAGTCATATTCATTTATTAGGTGCCCAAACTCCATCCCCTTCATCCTCTTTCGTATACATGTACACAGCGTATCAGTTCATTATATCGTAAATTTGCACCAAACTCAATGATTTTTCGTTTTTTCAAAATGCTGGTAGTCCTTGCTGCTGTTCCACGCTCCACCCCACTGAAAACCATGTTCAATAAACAGTTTGTAACACAAATCCTCCCTGTCAATTTTGTGCGGAAAATCCGCGCTGCGGTCCGCATAAACAGCGCCATTATCCGGTGAAATCAATTCTGTTCCATTCCTAGTGCGTACATAGGGATTGTATAGCGGATTAATGTCTATCGCATACCCATATGAGTGATTGGACAATTTTGTTTTGCCAGGTACTGTCCTATAGTTAAAACAGGAAGTGTTGTTATCTGCCATAGATAGCTCGTCGTCCGCATCATATTCATCAATCAGCCGCACCTTTTCAATTGCATACTGATGTTCGTAAAGTGTGCGAAAAATATCCACCAAATCCTGCGCAATCGCCTGATTACAGATTAATTCTCCCTCCTGCACCTGCCCTTCAAAATCATAGTGAAGAATGTGCACATACGCTAACACATCATACGAAATCTGAATTGGCTCTGTTGTATCTGGGTAGGATTTCCCAGTAATATATTCCATAAGTTCTTCTGTCAATGTGGTACTGTAAAATTCTTCTTGAACCTCCAATATCACCGTTTTACTTTCTGCCTGATCTGTATCTGTTAGATTCATATCTTCTTCTGCAGGACCATGCACTTTACTTTCTACCTGATCTATATCTGTTAGATTCACATCTTTTTGTGTAACATTGTACATTTTATTTCCTATCTGATTTGTATCTTCTATCGCTTCTGCAAGGTTGTCCCAAAACTGAGATGCACTTTGCTCTGTTTGCTCTGCAAAATCTATCATTGTCACTTCTTCCTGAGATAAATTCTCGAATTTCTCATACACCAGATAAAAAAGAAAACACCCAAGAAAAATTACTCCTGATAAAATTAAAATCCAAAAATATCCTTTCCTTTTCATCAGCTCTGTATCACTTTCATGCGATAAAACTCACCCTTCAAGTCCATCAACTCCTCAAATGTACCATACTCTACACACTTTCCACCAGCAATCACAGCAATTCTGTCCGCGTCACGAATTGTCGACAAACGATGTGCCACAATAAATGTTGTTCTGCCGCGAACCAGATTGTTGACTGCCTCCTGAATCATTTTTTCTGAAATGCTATCCAGTGCAGAGGTTGCCTCATCTAGCACTATAATCTTTGGATTGCGTATTAATGCCCGTGCTATGGCAATGCGTTGACGCTGTCCGCCAGATAGTTTTCCGCCATGCTCGCCAACTTGTGTGTCTAACCCTTTTGGCAGGTTTTCCACCAAGTCTGTCAAATTTGCTGCGCGCACCACCTCGGCAAGTTCTTCCTCTGAAACGTATTCACAGCCATAAGTAATATTTTCCCGAATAGTTCCCGAAAATAAAATGGAGGTCTGCGGCACCACCGCCAGATGTTTTCTGTAAGTGCGCAAATCAATCTGACTCATATCATGGCCATCTAATAAAACCTTGCCTTCACTTGCCATGTGAAAGCCAATCACCATGTTTAATATTGTGGACTTTCCAGCGCCGGACTCTCCGACAAAAGCGATAGTCTGCCCTTGTTCCACATGCAGATTCAACTGATTCAGCACCTTATTTTCATTGTTATTATAATGAAATCCCACTTCCTGAAAGTCAAACACACCATCCACATTCGACAGTTTTTCCTTGCCCTCATTGTCCTCAACATCTTCGGACAGAAGCACTTCTCCAATAGAATTTACGGACTCCACCCCCTTTGTAATAATAGGAAGCAATGTGACAACCGCCGATACCTGATTGACCACTGTAGAAAAATAACTTTGATATAACGTGATATCTCCAACCTGTATACTTCCCCGTATTGCCAAATATCCAGTAAAGCCAAGGCAGATTACCTGAAAAATCTGAAAAATTGCCCAGCCTACGGAGCCAAACAGCGCTTGTACTACATCTAGTTGATATCCTTTCTCTGCAACTGCAAAAAGCTGACTGCTAATCTTGCGTACTTCCTCGTCTTCAAGAGCATGTGCTCTTGTGACTGGCACCAGTTCCACCATCTCCATAACACGGGCGGAGGTTTCCTCCATCTCTTTTCTAAACTCTCGATTTTTGTTTTTCATCACATTCCGAAAAGACACCATAGTGATGGCTGCCACTGGCGCCGCAAAAACAAAGAATACAAGAACTGTCTTGCTCTTAGAACCCGTAACAATCAGTGCAATACCAATATTTAGAATAATATTTAAAATATTTAAAAACATTTGTGTGGAAAGGGTCTCAACTGCCTCCACATCTCGCATAATCTTGGATTGCAACCTTCCCGACTGCGTTTCCACATGGTATGATATAGATAACTGCTGCAATTTTCGTACCAACGCCTTGCGCAGCCCCGTTTCCACATAGCGGGTAGCCAGACTTTTATAGGACGTGTACAGATAATTCATCGGAACATTAATAACGATAAGTATCCCCTCAAACACTGTGTAAAATAAAATATTTCGCACAGTGTTTGGATTGCTTGTTGTCACATCATTAATAATGTTTGCCGTCAAAATTGGCAGCACCCACACACAGGCATGTTTTATAAAAAAACTGACAATGGCAAGCACAAACTTGTGATAATTTCCCTTATACAAAGAGATTAATATCTTCATTGGATTGCCCTGATACCTGCGATAACATTCAATAAACCAACTCTCCGAGTCAATGCCGCGGCGCGGCGCTATCTTTTTTTCAAAATCTTTCATAAATCCACTATCCCACTATCGTATACGTTGCACCATCATAGCCGAGATATTTCACGGTGTTCATATCAATCACATCCACACTCTGCGCTACATCTACCACTGGAATACACGTTCCTTTTCTGATAAACAGTGGTACCTCGTTCAATGCAACCTCTATATAATGCGTTCCCTGTTCCAAAGTTTCTTTGTAAATTGTTCCATCAGGTAAAAACTTGACAAACTGCATCTCCTCCGGCAAATATACCGTCCTGCCACTTACATTCTGTGTATAAACCGGCGCAATCATTACCTCGTCACCAAGCAACAACTGGTCCTCTGTCTCTATCGCACGCCTATCTTCTGGAAAGTCAAATCCAAGTGGTCTAAAATACATGTCATTCTGATTTGCAGCTTTTATATATGTGCTGTACAGATAAGGTATCAGCCGATAGCGCACGCCAATCACATGACGAAAATCTTCTATCTGTTCAAACTGATAACATTCCTGCTCTCTTGTGCCTAACGCGGTATGATTGCGCATCAGCGGTGTAAATACGCCAAGCGCTAACCAACGCAGCAGTAAATCTCGTGTTGTGTTGGAACCAAAACCACCAAGGTCTGCCCCTGTATACAGGAAACCACACATGTTAAGCGATGGCATCATTTTGAGATTCAGCAGGATATGGGACCACCATGACTGATTATCCCCAGTCCAAACGCCTCCATAACGATGCATTCCAATATAAGAAGAACGCGAGAACAGCAGCATTTTCTTGTCCGGCTCAATTTTCTTTAATGCTTCGCCCGCCGCCCTTGTCATATTGAATCCAAACAAATTGTGTACAAGATCGTGGCGAACCATCGTTCCATTGACATTATGATAAAAGCGCTTATAATCCTCAGGATTATTCTGAATTTGCTCAAGAATCCCACGCGCATCGAATGGTATTGCATCTGGATTATCAATCATCTTGTCAGCACCAAATGTTTTTACATGATCAGAAATCGCTTGATTTAAAGCTCGTATTCCCTCCTCAGAATAGAAGATTGCCGGCTCATTCATATCATTCCAAAAACCGTCAATTCCAAGACTTGTCAATATCTCGTACTTTCCGCCAAACCATGCCCGCGCATCAGGATTTAACACATCTGGAAAATGTGTCCAACCTGGCCAGACAGATGCCACAAACTCTGAACCGTCCTCACGCTTACAGAAGTAACCCTTTTCTACACCCTCTTCATAAATGTCATATCCTTTCTCAATCTTCACACCTGCATCGATAATAGGAATCAAATGAATTTGTTCTCCCTTCATCTTCTGCACAAACTGTCCAAATGCGGGGAAGCGCTCTGCATTCACTGTAAAATCTTTATAATCCTGCATATAATCAATATCGAGATACACCATATCAATTGGTATCTGATTCTCTCTATATCTTTGCACAACGGTCTCAATATCCTCTGCTGTCTTGTAACCCCAACGACTTTGACCAAATCCAAATGCATATTTGGGCGCAATATAACTTGTCCCAATCATCTTGCGAAACTGCTTTACCACGTCATAGGCACTCTCACCTGTGATCACATATAAATACAAGTCTGCACGGTCACAACGCACGCTCAACAAATCGTGTCTGGTATATCCAATGTCAAAACAGATTGTGGAAGGATAATCAAAAAAGAACCCTACATGCTGTTTCCCTGACAGAACAATAAAATTATGTGCTCCATAAAGTGAGGTTCTATCTTCTGTGTGATGTGGATCATCTGTACAATTGCTCACATACTGATATCCCCTTTTGTTTATGCCTCGGTTTGCCTCACCTAATCCATAAATAACATCTGCCTCCTCCATCTGATACTGATAACAAAATCCATTTTCCACAGTAATCTCGCCACAAACAATTGTTGTCACATCTGTCTTTGCTGTAATTTTTTCTGTCACTGCCTCCGTCTCAAATGGACTGCCAAACACATACTTTTCTACCATCTTGATATCCTCCTTAACTTTTGAAATACTATATCATATCATTTTAGATACTTTCACATCTATTTTAGTTTTTTAATGAAACGACTTGCGAAATGCTGCGAGAACTAACAATGCTGTGACAAACTCCGCCGCAGGAAATGCCAGCCAGACGCCGTTCATACCCAGCATTGCAGACAACACAAATGCACAGACAACAATCGCCACAAATCCTCTTGAGATTGACGCCGCAAATGCCCAGCCTGCCGCCTCCACCGCGCTCAGAACGCCCGTTCCAACAATATTAAAACCTGCAAATAAAAATCCAATAAAATACAATCGCAATCCAGTCACTGCATACGCTGTAAGTGCAGTATTACGCTCATTGTTAAATACTGCTGTAATTGGCTCTGCCAACACAGAGACCACCACAAGTATCAGTACCGCCAACACAAGGGCTGTACCCACACCAAGCCGTATCACTTTTTTGACAGATGTCATCTGACCCTTTCCATAATAATCACTCAAAAGTGGCTGCGACCCCTGCGACACTCCATTAAAGACGGCTGCTGCCACCAGAGAAGTGTTGGCAACCACACCATATGCTGCCACACCGACATTTCCGGCAAGCTTTAAAATAATCATATTAAAAACAATCGTTGTCACACCCGAAGAAATTTCTCCGACAAAAGCAGAGATCCCAAGCTGACATGCTGTAAGCAGTCTTTTAATAGAAGGTTTCGTCCAATAAAACTTGACCGTGCTCTTTTTAGACAACAAATGTTTACAGCAGATTGCCACACCAAGCACCGGAGACAGCGCTGTTGCCAACGCCGCGCCACGCATTCCCATCCCGAGCGGAAACATCAGCACATAGTCAAACACCACGTTAAAAAGGCTGCTGAACAACGTCGCAGCCATTGCAACCGAAGGTGCCCCATCATTGCGCACAAAAGCATTACAGATATGATTCCACATGAAAAACGGAGCAAACATCATAAAAATTGCTGTGTAATCTTTTCCCACTGCGACAATCCTATCATCACCGCCTAGAAGTCTGACCACTTGATCTGGAATCAAAATCCCAATCAAAATAAAAATTACTCCTATTATCAGTGCCCAGAACAACGCGTTAGAAAAATAAGTCTCAGCCTCTTGGTCTTTTCTCGCCCGAAGAATCTTAAACCGGATTGCGCAGCCAACACCCATCATAGCGCCAATCGCAAAAATTAAGCTATACACTGGCAGGACAAGATTGAGCGCTGTGATGCCGTCCGCTCCCTCCGCCAGTGAAATAAAAAACGTGTCTGCCAGAATATACACCGAGATTCCTAACATGCCAAGAATATTCTGGGAGACATATTTTGTAAAAAGCTTCTTTTCAGACATTACATCTTCCTCGCACAGAGATTTTACTGGCAAAGTTTTGCCACTACCTGGCTAATTACACTTCCGTCTGCTTTCCCTTTTAACTCCGGCATTACACTCTTCATAATCATTCCCTTGTTTTTCTGCGCTACAATATCCGCAAACTTTTCCATAATAAATGACTCAATCTCTTCTGCGGACATCATTTTAGGCGCATACTCCTGAAAAATATCAAATCTTGCTTGATATTCCTGTTTTAAATCTGCTCTTGAATCTGGACAGGTATCAATCTGCTCCTTTACAGATTTCATCTCCTTGAGAATAATGCGGTCAACGATCTCCTCGCTAATGTTGTCGCGGCAGCCTTCATCTATCGCAGCTTTCTTTGCCGCTGACACAAGTGCGGAGAGCGCATCTTTGCGCACCTTGTCCCTTGCTTTCATCGCCGCCATCATATCCTTTTGCAACTGTTCAAATTTCATAATCTTCCTCCTAATATAATTACTTTAAAAATTCAGCAATCATCTCTGCATAAGCCTCTCTAAGTGGAAGCTCATACGAAACGTTTAATCGGTTTCTAACTGCCATCTCCTTATTTTGTGTCACAGGATTAAATCCTTCCTTTTGATACTGCTCTTTCCAAATCCCAACTCCCCGCTTCTGCCATGCCGGAAGCTCATCGAAATTAATTCCTCTGGAAAAAAGAAGCTCATTCTTAAAACTTACTGACTGCCCTTCCAATGCCTTTGTGGCCTCCTGTATAGATTGTCCCTCCTTTCTGAGCATCCAGTAACAATGCGCATTCAGCGCATTTCTGTGTGCATCCTCCTGACGCCACAAAAAATAATCCTGCACACGCTCCACTGTAGGCAGCGGCACAATCCGGCAGTCAAATGCAGCCACTTTTCCAAGCTCTAGGGAAAAGGCAGCGCTCGCCTCCCCAGCCAATGTCGAATTGTATTTTCTTACCTTTCTTCCAAAGGTATTTTCTCCTGGCGCAAACAACAGTGAAATTTCATCACTCTCCGTAAATCCATATACCACCCGAAATCCGCAATCCATCAGACTTTGAACTGTGTGAACCATCAAATCCCGAAAACGCAAGTCAAAAGGTGCTTCAAACTTGCATATTTCTTTTGTGAGTCTTGTAAACCCTCTGCCGTCAAGCCGCGCAACCAGATAAATTTCCGGCAAAATAACCTGATCCAACGACTGTTCATATACCCGCATCTTCTTATCCAGTTCATCAAAATTCATTTAAACTTTCCTCCTTCCATTTTTCGACGAATGCTCCTGCCTCTGTCAGCTTGACAAAATATAACTCGTCAAATCCTTCCTGATACGATGGTATTTGAAGTCGATTTGAAGTTGCCGCAATTGCTTTTGCTGGAACTTTTGCCTTCCCTTCTCTCTGATTGTTTCGCGCGACGCACTCTTGCAGTTTTGATTGCATAAAATAACCAACCACACGATATCCATTTTCTTTTGCCTTGCGAATATACATTTCCCGGTCCTGCGCTGTCGGATTGGTATTGTCAATCACCATATCATGCTTTACTCGAAATGCCTCATTTATCGCTGTGTTCTCTTTGTTTCGTGTATGTAGCGTATCCAAGTTAATTCTATCATATCCCATCAGATAACATTTACAGAAAGTACTTTTACCGCTTGCCTGAATCCCTATCATAATTGCCATCACAGGCACAAAATCACACCTTTCACCAAATATCCCCTTAAAATCTATCATAAGTTCTTCGTGTTTGTCAAAAAATTATATGTGTACATGTATTCTATCTTAAATGCAAGCATAAGAAAAGTCAATATACCATAAGTATACAGGAACAATAATGTTTTTAGGCTATCTTAAATTCTTTTATTTTGGGAATACTTGTTAAAATTGGAAAAATATGTTAAATTATATAAATACAAAAGAGGTGGTGATTACAACGAAACGAAAATATGCTAGTCAGAATGTGTATGATGCACTACAAAACAGATTTCAGTTTATCTTTAAAGAATTTGATAATATCTTTGTCTCCTTTTCTGGTGGAAAAGACAGCGGTCTACTTTTAAACCTTACTCTGGACTTTCAGAAAAAATTTTATCCAAACAAAAAAATTGGTGTTTTTCATCAGGATTTCGAGGCGCAATATTCTGCCACGACAGCTTATGTCGAACAAACATTTACCCGAATTGAGAATGATGTCGAGCCTTACTGGGTATGCCTTCCTATGGCAACCCGAACAGCACTCAGCAACTATGAGATGTTCTGGTATCCCTGGGACGATACCAAAGAAGACGCATGGGTGCGCCCTATGCCAGACCATCCATATGTGATCAATTTGAAAAATAATCCGATTACAACTTACCACTATCGTATGCATCAGGAGGATCTCGCCAAACAATTTGGTCGATGGTATCGTATCTCCCATGACAATAAAAAAACCATCTGCCTGCTTGGTATCCGCGCGGACGAATCCATGCAGCGCTACAGCGGTATTTTAAATCGGAAATATGGTTATGGTAATACCTGTTGGATCAGCAAACAATTTAAGGACGTATGGTGTGCCTCGCCAATCTACGATTGGTCCATCTATGATGTATGGCATGCCAACTATGTTTTTTCTTACGATTACAATCATTTATATGACCTTTATTATATGTCTGGACTAAAACTCGATCAGATGCGCGTCGCCTCACCTTTTGGTGATTACGCCAAAGAGAGTCTAAATTTATATCGTGTCATCGACCCAGAAATATGGGCCAAACTTGTCGGACGTGTACGTGGGGCAAACTTTGGGTCCATCTACGGGAAAACAAAAGCGCTTGGATACCGCAATCTGACCCTGCCAGAAGGACACACATGGGAATCTTACACTAAATTTTTACTAGATACTCTGCCTGTGCGACTCAGAAACAATTACATTAAAAAATTTCAGACTTCTATTGATTTCTGGCACAATGTAGGAGGAGGATTGGAAGAAAAAACTATCGAAGAGTTAGTCGCACATGGTTATCAAATTCGGCGCAATGGTGTATCAAACTATACCCTAATGAAAAATGCGCGTGTTATCTTTATCGGTAAAATTCCAGACCACACAGACGATATCAAGTCCTCAAAAGATATTCCAAGCTGGAAACGCATGTGCTATTGTATTTTGAAAAATGACCATATCTGCCGTTTTATGGGATTTGGTCTCACCAAGCAGCAAAAAGAAAATATTAATTTCTTAAAACAAAAATACCAGAATGTAGGTGACAATATATGACATACCAAAGTCCTGTTTATCAGGTTATTTCAGTCCCAATTGAAAGAATAAAACCTAATACATATAATCCAAATTCCGTCGCACCTCCTGAACTTAAACTTCTCTATGACAGCATTAAAGAAGATGGTTACACAATGCCAATTGTCTGTTATCACGATGAACTTGATGACTCTTACATTATCGTGGACGGATTTCATCGCTATCGTATTATGTTGGATTATCCCGATATCTATGAGCGGGAACATGGTCTGTTACCGGTTTCTGTCATCAACAAACCACTAGACCACCGTATGGCAAGCACCATTCGCCACAATCGTGCCAGAGGCTCCCACAGTGTAGACTTAATGAGCAACATTATCAAAGAACTGCATGAATTGGGACGTTCTGATGCATGGATTTCCAAACATCTTGGCATGGAGCGAGATGAAATTCTACGTCTAAAACAGATTACGGGACTCGCAGCCCTATTTCGTGATATTCCTTTTGGAAATGCATGGGTTCCCGTCGATGATAAGGAAAATATCGCTCCCTTCCCAGAGGATGAAGAAGTTTAGCAATCGAGTAGAGAAATATATTTCCGCATTCGTATAATAAAAAATGCCCAAAAGGCATTTTTTATTATACTATATTTTAAATTGATTCACATCTTCAATGAGTGTTTTTACTTTTTCATCCAAATCTTCCACAATCCGAGTAGAATCGTTCACCTCTCTGGAAAGTTCACTTGACATTGCCGCAGTCTGCTCCGCAACAGATGCATTATCCTGCGCTAGCTCATTCAATACAGAAAGTGAACTGGTAACGCTCTCCCGCTGGCCGTCAATTTTTTGTGTCATTGTATCAATACAATGTACTGAAGTAAAACAGTTTACAAGTTCCTGATGCAATTTTTCCATTATATGTTGTGTCTCTGTCAGAGAGTTGACCTGTATTTCTACTGCCTCATTAATTTCTCGCATCACAGTGACAGATTTCTCTGCATTGTCCTGCAAGGCGATCACAGTTCTGCTGATTTCCTCTACGGACTCCCCAGACTGATTTGCAAGCTTTGCAATCTCATCTGCCACAACAGAGAAACCTCTCCCTGCCTCCCCTGCACGTGCTGCCTCAATACTTGCATTCAATGCCAGCAAACTTGTCTGATCTGAAATCTCATTAATTAGATTTGCTGCTATATGTATCTGTTCTACAGATCGGTTTGTACTCTTTGTCTGTTCTGCCATTGCAGAAATACTCTCGCGAGTCTTATTGTTCACATCAATCAGTTGTTTGAGTGTTTGCATAGACTGTTCACTAATGCGGTTCATCTCATCTGCATTTCTGTTAAGACTTGTCACCTCAGTACCTGTCTGATTGATCTGATCTGCCATCATTACTACATTATCGTTTGCCTCATCTGTGGAGGACGCTTGCCTTGTCACATTCTCGGCGATGGATTCCACTGCCACCGAAACCTGCGAAATAGATTCTTTCATGCTGTTAAAGGATTTATCAAAAGCCCCAAGAGCATTGTCAACACCATTTGATACTTCTATTATTCCTCGTAAAAGTGCTCGCATATTTTCCTGTGCAACATGTAATGCATCCGCCGTCTGTCCAATCTCATTTCTTGTTTTTACTTGCACGCTGGTAGTCAGATTTCCTTCTGAGATCATCTGTGCAAATATTTGAATCTTTTTCAGTGGAGCTACAATCTGTCTACCGACAACAAATGCCACAATTAACGAAATTAAAATTACAGTGAAAAATACAGCGTTTGTTCGCACTAGTACACCCATATATTCCTCATTCAATTCTTTCCGAACCACTTCCTTTGTCGCATTCATATCGTCAACATAATTTCCTGTGCAGACTGCCCACCCCCACGGCTCAAATAACTCAGAATAAGCAATTTTGGGTGCAATCGTTCTTCCATCTGATTTCGTAAAATAAAATTCGTTATATCCGCATTTGTCTGCGCTATTACAGACATTAACCACAGACTGTGTGATCATAACCCCATTTTGGTCCTTTAGATCTTTACGATTATCCCCTTCCTGATCTGTTAGTACAGCATGCATCACCAACACATAATCCATACCATCAATCCAAAAATATCCGCTCTGATCATCTCTGTACCGCATAGCACGCACAGCGTCTTTTGCATCTTCCTGTGCCTGTTCCTCCGTTTTTTCTCCCGCCTGAAACTTATCATACTCGCTTTGTATCACTGCAAGTGCACTCTGCACTTGTGATTTAATTTCCGTCTTGTAGCCCTCATCCACTGCTTCCTCATATGTATCATAAGAAGATGTTGACATATCTCCAATCGAGAATATCGCATTTGCACCAATCCCAATTCCCGTTACTGCTGCCACTGCACCACACAGACACATAATTGAACTAATTAAACTTTTTTTCTTTTTACCCATTCTAAATCCTCCTACTCTTTGTTGATAATATTCTATCTCTTTTGTAAAAAAATTGCAATATTTCATCAAAAAGTAGTAAATTTTTGTTAAAATTGCTATATTTTTTCTAATAATTCATCAACAGCAATTGCCATACGCCGCAAAGATATAAAGAATAAGCAGACTGCTGCCACTGTTTTGGTAACAGTAATTTTGTGTTGAAGCAATTTTTACAGCGTGACTGGCTGCCACTTCGTAGATGCCTTCCGCAGTCTTTAATGTAAGTACTCCCTGTGCTACTATAATATATTCACAACTGTCCGTCTCCTCCGACAGATTTTCGCAGTCTCCTCCTGGTTCAATCTTCAATTCAAACACCTCAAAAATCCCCCGTTTTTCCCCTGGAAAAAATGAGTGTACCTGATATGCGCCCTCCTTGTATCTGACAACCGGAAGCTTGTCATTGTCCACCACCAACACAGACGCTGTTGGCAGATAGAGCAATTCCTCAAAAGAAATGCCAATACCGTTTGTAATCTTTGCAACTGTGGATATTGTTGGAATCGATTCTCCGCGCTCGATCTGTCCCAACATACTCTTGCTCACTCCCGTTTTCCGCGCCAACATATCTAAACTCATATTTTTAGACTTTCTAATTCTTCTTAAATTAGATGCTATATTTTTATCAATCTGATCCATTCTATCTCCCCACTATTCTCTCTAAGGTCAAGCAGGGAAATCCCTTTCCCTACGCACGCCTTTGCGGCTTTATCATTACTTTTCACCCCCGTACCATGCACTTGCTGCATGGGGTCGGAGCCAGCGCCAAAATGCCTGCTTTATGGCATTTTGTGTGCATCAATTGTTGCAATTCACACCAAATCATCATAAATCAATCCGAAATCTGGCATGAGTGTGAATTGTAACGCTTTTTCCTATGCACCGGACTGCATAAATCGAGCAAGGGAATTTTTTCCTTGCTCGCTGCGCTGGGCGCCCATCAGCTTGCTGACTTTCTTCCTTTGGACGTCCATGTGCAAAAAAAGCACCAGACTTTCCCCTAAAGAAAAATCTGATGCTACCTCTTTGTGGCCTCTTTCTATATCATAAAGTCTTTCGCTCGCCTCGTCAAGACTTTTTCTGAACACTATATCCAAATTTACCCAATTTCTCACCAAGGGCAAAATAAGACCCATGACTGTACACAATTGGCTGTGCCCACTCAAGATGAAAACTTCCTCGCGCATCCATATAGCGTTCGTCCACATGCACCGCTATCACTTTTGCTGTAAACAAGTCATGCGAACCAAGTTTTTCAATCTTTACAACGCTGCACTCAATATTCACAGGACTCTCTGCAATTCCCGGAGCCTTTACCATCTTAGAAGCGACTGGTGTAAGCCCTGTCTCCTTCCACTTATCAACGTCTCTACCACTTTGCACCCCGCAGTAATCCGTCGCATATGCAAGCTCCTTCGTGGTCAGATTTATAACAAACTCTCCTGTCTCCTGGAGCATATGATACGAATATCGCGATGATCGCAGCGCAATGTTGACCATTGGCGGATTCGTGCACACTGTCCCCGTCCATGCAATCGTGATAATGTTGGAATTTCCCTGCCTATCTGCCACGCTCACCATCACCACAGGCAGCGGATAAAGCATATTCCCAGGTTTAAATGAAATCTTCGCCATATTCACTCCTTACTTTATCACACCTGTCATCATCAAAGCCCACAAAACAACACTCGTCACAGCTGCTACCACAGAAATCCCACTCAGAATCATAATCTTTTTTAGCTTTGCATCCAGCATCTTTTTTAACTCGTCCCGCTCGCCTTGCAAGCTCTCTACACAACGCTTCATCTCATCAACGACAACTGCCTGTACATTTCGGTACACTTTGACATTCTCCTTATGTACAAAATCGTCTGATTTCTGAAATTTATTTTCCAATAGGTCTATTAATGCCGAAATATCTGTCTGTTTTTGAATCTTCTGTACCTGTTCCTGCTCTAATTGCTCCTCTGCCTTTCTTGCAATCTCTGCCTCCCGATTTCTCGTCTGATCGTCCGTCAAATCGCGCAGCGCCGCAATCAACTGCTGTTCATCTTCTTTCATGCTCTGAATTTTTTCGGCATTTTCACCGATCATCAACTCTAGTTTCTCTGCAAGTTCCGTATTTTTATAGTTTAATTTTCTCATTTCCTGCAAAATTTTCTCGTACTCTGAAACTTGCAGCTGTAGTCGTTCTAACTCCTCCGCTTCCGCCTGAGAATTTGCCCTAATCATTTCCTGTGCACTGAACTTTTGTGCAAGTTTATCCATAAAATTGTCCATCCTTTAAACCGTACCTTTCCAACGAACCATTTTCTCAATCCTTCTATATTCTCCTTGTTTATAATAACATTAAATCCCTTTGCTTACAACCAAAGCTTTTGAAAACCAATCTAAAAATTCTTCGTTGCATTCTAATTTTGTGTATTTTGTATACTCAGCAAAATTATTTTATTTTGCCGATATACATATTTACAATATTCTAACACTTTATTCATATTTTATTCATAATTCAATGGTAATATTTTATTATCAAATCAATTACAACGTAGTGTTTTCATTACACATAGATAAATTTTTTCATAATAGCCTCGGTATATTTTCTAAAAATATATCGGGGCACTCCTCATTTTATACACTTTTTTATAAATCAACAAAAAATTACCACAAGGAGAATTTAAGATGTTTCGATTATGGGCAAGAACCTTTAAGGACAACCATCTACTTCAAGATACTATCATCTGTGACGACCGCTCTGAAACGCGCACGCATAAGGTATTTGACGCACTCGAGAAGGTTTGCTATGCGTTTGACCTCGGCAAACCAATCTGGTTGGATTCTAATATTGCGGATTTCAAAAAACATGATAAAACCCGCTTCTTTTCTGATAATTTTGTAGAAGATATTGATTTTGACTATCTCGAAATTCATGTGATTGAAGAAGACTGATCTGACAATCTTTTACATAAATTAGTTGACAACGGATATTATAAGTAGTATAGTTCTTAATAAGATGTAGTTTTAAATACTATGTTATATTTTATCAAACTCTATTTATAAACTATTTTCATTGTCAATCTACCTTCTGGAAAATGTCTGCATTGTACACGGATGCAGACATTTTCCAGAAGGGCTAATGAATAGCCTCTTGAAATCTTTCTTACTATTTTAGATGCAGGAAGACTCCGAGTGTCTATTGGATATGTAAAGGAGGAGTAATTTATGCAGTTAACTATCAGAGAACCCGGAAGCGCCATCACACATTTTATTGCCTGCCTTATGGCGGCAATCGCCGCCTCTCCATTAATTATGAAGGCGCACAGTGGTTTGACAACACTCGCGCTTGCAGTCTTTGCTGCAAGTATGATTTTATTGTACGGTGCCAGTGCACTCTATCACAGCGTCAACGTCACTGGGCGGATTTTACAGATTTTTCAAAAAATTGATCACATGATGATTTTTGTGTTGATTGCAGGCTCCTATACTCCAGTCTGTCTGATTGTCCTTGGCGGCACTATGGGCTATTCACTCTTAGCACTTGTGTGGGGTGTCGCCATTGTTGGAATGTTCGTAAAAGCATTGTGGATTACCTGCCCAAAATGGTTTTCTTCTATTCTCTATATTGCGATGGGGTGGTTGTGTCTGCTTGTCTTTGGCACACTTTGGGACACACTCCCACACGCGGCATTTGGCTGGCTTTTGGCAGGTGGAATTATCTATACAATCGGCGGCATCATCTATGCACTCAAGTTGCCTGTGTTTAACTCCCTTCACAAATACTTTGGTTCGCATGAGATTTTTCATCTGTTTGTAATGGGCGGAAGTATCTGTCATTTTATCTTTATGTATTGCTATATCGCCTGATTGGTACTATACCAGAAACTAAATTTTTAATCTTCTATGAAAGTGAAAAAATGTATTGTAGTCGCTACGATAATCTGCGATAGCACAATAACAATATATTATTAAATAGTTTGTTATAATAATAATAATTAAGCGAGTAAGGGAAGTTGTTTTCCCCCACCCGCTACATAATAAGCATGTCTTATGTATCACAGAAACTTTAATTTGTTTTCTTGTATGGCGCCAGTAATTTATCGCTCCAATGCACGCGAAAAAATTGTATCAATGGTCCTGTACAGAATGCAAGAATTACTGTTCCGATACCAATAATTTTCCACTCAATTCCCACTTGCATTCCTGTCACAAATCCAATGGCAACACAAACAATATCCAGAATAATTCTTGCAATGCGAAATGAAATTTTCTTTCCAGTCAGTGTCTCTACAATATACCCCGCTGCATCATAAGGTGACATTCCCATATCCGCAGAGATGTAAAGCGCATCTCCAATACAGATTAAAAGCGCTGCAAAAATCAACAAAAGCATCCGAACCGGCCACGTGTCAAATGTAATCTGAAATTTCGCTAGTAACCACATAATAAAGTCTGCCGTGTATCCCACAAAAACCATATTAAAAATTGTTCCAAATCCAATAAATTGCCTTTTGAATACAAACACAAGAACCAATATCAAGGCATTCACAATCAACTGCAATGTGCCAAACTGCATTCCAATCATTCCACTAATCCCTGTGTTCATCGCTGTAAATGGGTCTGCCCCCATCTCCACAATCTTAAAAAACCCAACTGCAATTCCCACCATAAAAATACCAATGACTACTGCTAGTCCCCGCATCAGATAGGATTTTATATTAACCTGTTTCATTTTAACCCTCCCTGCCGCCTTTGGCGGCTCAAATAGACAATGTGAAACTTAATCGTTCTTAGGCAGTGTCTTTTGCTGCCTTAGAACTATTTTTCACCCTAACTCCCGTCTGCCTGCTTCAGCAGGCGTACAAATCAGGATAGTGAAATTTTATATTTCACACTAACTCCCGTCTGCCTGCTTCAGCAGGCGTACAAATCAGGATAGTGAAATTTTA